>Ga0206677_10000813_pt1 | contig 29873 bp, 35 predicted proteins | sample M130m12015metaG_FD_155475 | JGI IMG/M metagenome (GOLD analysis project Ga0206677, IMG submission 155475) | Ammonia-oxidizing marine archaeal communities from Monterey Bay, California, United States - M1 30m 12015 | ecosystem: Environmental > Aquatic > Marine > Intertidal zone | place: USA...
CGAAACGATCGAGAGCCTGATACGCGTATTCGGAACAGCTTGGGCTATAACGGCAATGCGGCCCGAGCAACGGGGATACGTAACGCTGATAGCCGCGTATCAGCCAGCGCATTGGAGATGAGCCATAATCACGCTGTCAGGCATATCTGCGCCTGCTCGCGAATAGAATTGATCATTGCCGCCAGTCCGTTGTTGCGGGTCGGGCTTAAATGCTCACTAAGGCCTATTGCGCGAATAAACTCCGGCGGGGTGCTCAAAATATCAGCCGCAGACTGCCCGCTGTATACACGCATAACCAAGGCTATCAGTCCCGAAACAATTGCAGAGTCGCTGGCTGCATCAAAATACAACAGGCCATGTTCTGATTTTGCCTTAAGCCAGACCTGGCTCTGACAACCATGAAGCTTGTTCTCGTCAGTACGATACTCTTCTGGGAACTCAGGCAATTGCCTCCCGAGGTCAATAATGTATTGGTAGCGGTCAAGCCAGTTATCAAATAGCTGGAACTCATCGATAAGCTCTACCTGAATTTGCGCGACATTACTCATATGCGCACCATACGCCTTTAGATATATTCAGATTTCCGTCAGCAGCCATCACTTTAATCGCGATTAATCTGCCAGCGCGTGCCGTCAGGTCCATCTTCAATAACCACGCCCATCGCGCTCAACTCATCTCTAATTTGATCTGCTCGCCCGTAGTCTTTATTGGTTCGTGCTGAAACTCTTTGCTCCAGCAATGCTTCAACTTTCGCCGAAAACTCTGCGTCATGATCTGTCGCAAACCAGACCTCGGGGTCTTCAGCAAGCAATCCAACAATATTGGCGCTGGCCCGCAATTGGCCGCCCAGCGAAGCCTGCTCTGCAACATCAGTCGACTTGTTCAGCTGGCGAGCTAGATTAAACAATTCTGCAAATGCCTTTGGGGTGTTCAAGTCATCGGATAAGGCGTCAACAAACGCCGCAGACGGCCCTGTTTCTTGCCACGAAGCCTGCCAACCGGAGGTATTACGCAACGCGGTGTAGAGTCGATCGAGCTTACGACAACTCTCGACCAGCAGATCATCTGACCAGTCCAGCGGTTGCCGATAGTGCCCACTGAGCAACGCCAAACGCACCGCTTCTCCAGGCGCATCCTTTAATAGGTCTCTTACCAGCACAACGTTACCAAGCGACTTGGACATTTTGGTCTGATCAACATTCACAAAGCCATTGTGCATCCAGTAACGACTGAATAACTTGCCGCCATGTGCGCAGGTGCTTTGTGCAATTTCATTTTCATGGTGAGGGAAAATCAGATCATTGCCACCACCATGAATATCAATAGTCGGCCCTAGATGCTCGGCAGCCATCGCTGAGCACTCAATATGCCAGCCCGGACGACCCCTGCACCATGGACTGTCCCAGCCTGGCATATCATCACTTGACGGTTTCCATAGAACAAAATCGCCCGCATCTTCCTTATAAGGCGCTACGTCGACGCGTGCACCATCTATCAATTGCCGCGTATCGCGTCGCGACAAATGACCGTAGTCCGCGTATGAACTAACACGAAACAGCACATGACCTTCAGCAACATACGCATGGCCCTCCTTAATTAAGGTGGAAATCATCGCAATCATCTGAGGGATATGATCAGTAGCAAATGGCTCAATGTCCGGATCAAGAACGCCAAGAGCCTTGATATCTGCATGATAGGCGGCTGCATTTGTCTCAGCAATTTCTCGAATCGAAAGGCCCATTTCCTGCGCACGAGTGCTTATCTTGTCATCAATATCCGTAATATTGCGCGCATAGACCACCTCATATTGGATTCGCAGCAGACGCACGAGCACGTCAAACACAATGGCAGGCCTGGCATTCCCAATATGGGGCAGGTTGTAAACCGTTGGGCCACAGACATAAACAGTGACCTTAGGGGGGGCTGCCGGCTCAAAATGCTCTTTTTTCCGGTTCAGGGTGTTGTAGAGCTTAAGGTTCATAAGGGTATCTTTCTTTACAGCCGGCTATAATAACAATCATTGAGACAATGCCCACCTTGGTGAAGAGTTATGTTTTCACGATGTGGTCAACCCCCGGAGACGATACATTGAATTCCATGGATATTTTTGGCCCACGCGCATCTATCGAGCAAGTGGAAGAAGGCACAGAACTCGCACCGAAATTCGATGCGGATGGACTGATGCCCGCTGTAACGACAGATTACACCAGTGGCGAGTTGCTGATGCATGGCTACATGAATGCCGAAGCGCTAAGCAAAACCATCGAAACCGGCGAGGCGCACTATTTCAGCCGCAGCCGGCAAGCGTTATGGCACAAGGGAGCCACCAGCGGACTAACCCAGAAAGTGGTCGAACTCATGGTTGATGACGACCAGGACTGTGTTTGGCTCAGAGTTGATGTTACCGGCGGCGCAAGTTGCCACGTGGGATACCGTTCTTGTTTCTATCGCAAAGTCCCAGTGGCCGAAAATGCGACGAATATTAAGGGCCCGCTGCCGCTGGAATTCACTGAAACCCAGAAAGTTTTTGACCCCGAAGAAGTTTATCCGGGCGTGCCTAACCCAACCAAACTCTAAACAGATCGCTTTTTCTTTCTAGCTTTTCTTAGCGGACGCCTTTTTGGCAGTGCACCGATCAGTCTCGTTTGGGGCAAGCGCGACCAGGAATACAAAAACTCAATGCTGCCGATCAACATCACGAGATATGCGCCCAGTTCCATCAGCTCCTCAGCAGCAACCTTTGCTGCACGAACGTAGTGCTCATCCATCACCACTGCCCATAGCTGATTGCTGACGACGATTTGCGTAAACGGCACTAGCATGAGCAAGCCTCCGAGTACCATCCCCAGTCCAGCCGACGGCCAGGAACGGCGCCAGCCATTTAGGAATCGATTGCGATTACGGACTAAGTAAACTCCGGAAATCGCAAGTAGGACCGCGCACAACACCTGCCAAAAATTGTCAATGACATAGGTATCGAAGACATAGTCAAGCTCACGAATCAGAAATAACGCAAACAGCGACGCCCAAGCAATCGCCATAGGGCGACGTAAACGATCTCGGCTGGCTATCCAGATGAATAATCCGATACAAACCAGCAAGCAAGCATGCTGCAGCTGTTCGATCGCTGAGAACTCACTGGTGGCAGCTCGTTGAACAGCAACGTCCAGCGATAAACCGCTTGGTGCAATAAAGGGCACCAACATGATGCTGTAAGCGATTGCGGCTACAAACAAGCCATACATCAAATAACGTAAAAATGCTTTTCTCATACCACACGCCATCTTGTTGAAAGAGCAACAAAGCCTGAGTTACAAAGTCGATATTTGTACCAAAATCTGTCGGGCAATATCCTTAGCCTGCGAGGCAGAAAGGACTTCGTACTCTTCAGCCTTACCGAGCACCTCAGTTTCGTTGTACTCATAACGATTTGTCAGCGTTATTGCTGCAGGCTCGAGAACCTGCTTGCCATTAACAGCAACGGAAAAACGGACTGAATAATAAGCCTCATACTCTAGCGGGATATTACGCGAAGACACTGCTGTCACATCCTGCCCCGAGTTATCGGCTTCCACCTTAATTATCGCTGTTGCTGACGAAGGGCCTTTGACGAGAGTCACCCCACGTTGTCGCAAAGCCTTGCTAAGACTTTGATAAAAAAAAGTGTAGCGATCGCCCGCTTGGATATACGTCGACGAAAACTCTGGCGGTAGTGGCACACTGCCTTGCAAATGAAACCCACAGGCGGTCAATAACAACACGCTGACTAAACACATTAAACGCAATTTCGCCATATTAAATAACAACATTAACTAACTTGCCAGGAACCACAATTACTTTTCGTAACTCACTGTCCCCAATAAACCGTTGCACATTTTTATCAGCCAATGCTGCGGCCTTTAAAGCGTCTTTATCGGCATCAGCAGGCACGTCTATCCGACTGCGAAGCTTACCATTCACCTGCACAACCACCTGCATAACATCAACCATCAGGGCCTTTGGATCCACATCAGGCCAACGCTCGCAAGCAATTGAGGCGTCATGGCCCAAAACTTTCCATAACTGATGGCAAATATGCGGCACAATCGGCGACAACATTAAGACAACTTTCTCCAATGCTTCCTGAGCTAACAATCGATCTACAGCATCATTCACTGGGTACTTATTCAATGAGTTCATGAGCTCCATCACAGCCGCAATGGCTGTGTTAAACGTATAACGCCGACCAATATCATCACTAACCTTCGTTACTGTTGTATGCACGATGCGCCGGAGGTCCTTTTGCGCAGGATTCAAATCCTCATGTTGAAAACTGCCGGCTGGCACACCAGCAGCAATGTGCTCATGAGTCTTTGTCCATAGGCGCCGCAAAAACCTGAAGGCCCCCTGAACACCCTCATCAGACCATTCCAGAGACTGCTCTGGCGGAGCGGCAAACATAACAAACAGGCGCACGGTATCTGCACCATACTCATTAATTAGCTGCTCAGGGTCGACAGTATTGCCTTTTGACTTTGACATTTTAGCGCCATCTTTGAGCACCATTCCCTGAGTCAACAAACGGGTAAATGGCTCATCACAGCTCACCAGACCTTCGTCACGCATCACCTTGTGATAAAAACGGGCATAGAGCAGATGCAGAATGGCATGTTCAATACCGCCAATATACAAATCAACTGGAAGCCAATATTTGGCGCGCTCGTCAAGCATGGCATCCGCATTATCGGGACAGCAATACCGTGCGTAATACCAAGAAGACTCCATAAATGTATCAAAAGTGTCGGTTTCCCGTATTGCAGGCACCCCGGTTATGGGATCGACAGTTTCGAAGAACTCCGGAAGCCTAGCCAATGGCGAGCCACTGCCATCAAGCTCAACATTTTCAGGCAGCTGAACCGGCAAATCGGCATCAGGTACTGCTAAATACTGGTCGCCGTTATTTATTACCGGGATTGGCGCACCCCAATAACGTTGGCGGGATATCAACCAATCGCGCAAGCGATAGTTCGTATGGCGCTCGCCACAACCGCCCGCCTCAAGATCTGCAGCAATGGCATTAAATGCATCTGCAGATGTTAAGCCATCGTACTTGCCTGAGTTGACCAGCACGCCTTTTTTAACAAACGCAGCATCTGCTACATCGCACTCCGAAGAATCCCCTGCAGCAATAACCTGCTTAATTGGCAAATCGTATTCAGTAGCAAATTCATAGTCACGCTGATCATGAGCGGGGACTACCATAACAGCACCGGTGCCATAGCTAATCAATACAAAGTTAGCCACCCAAATTGGTATCAGCTCACCTGTAACCGGATGAATCGCATTAATGCCGAGAGGCTTCCCGAGCTTATCCATAGTCTCGACAACAGCCTCGGAGACCGCATTTCGCTGGCAATCAGTCAAAAACTGCTGCAGCTCCGAGTTAGTCGCTGCGGCAGCAACCGCTAGCGGGTGCTCGGCCGCAACGGCCATGCAACTAACACCCATTAAAGTATCTGGGCGAGTGGTATAAATACGCAGCAGCTCGTCACTGCCCGCGACTTTAAACGCCACTTCAACGCCCTCTGAGCGACCAATCCAATTGCGCTGCATCACCTTAACTGACTCCGGCCAATCAAGGGCATCAAGCTCAGTCAGCAGCTCTTCAGCATAGTCAGTAATTCGGAAGAACCACTGCGGAATCTCTCGGCGCTCGACAGTTGCACCTGAGCGCCAGCCCTTACCATCGATAACTTGCTCATTAGCAAGCACCGTCTGATCGACCGGATCCCAATTCACCACTGCCCTTTTTTTGTACGCCAGATTCTTACTGCGCATACGGCCGAACAACCATTGCTCCCAGCGGTAGTACTCCGGCTCACAAGTGGCAATTTCTCGATCCCAGTCATACGCAAAGCCCAGCCGCTTTAGCTGGTCACGCATGTAGTTGATATTTTCACGGGTCCATTTTGCAGGGGCCATCCCATGCTTAATAGCCGCCCCTTCTGCAGGCAGGCCAAACGCATCCCAACCCATAGGCTGCAGGACGTTTTTACCCAACATGCGCTGATAACGCGAAATGACATCACCGATCGAGTAATTACGCACATGGCCCATATGAAGACGGCCGCTCGGGTATGGAAACATACACAGGCAATAAAACTTCTCCAGCTCCGGGTCTTCGGTAACTTTGAAGGTTAATGCTTCTTCCCAGTAGGCCTGGGCCTGCGATTCGACTTCCGCCGGATTGTATGGACGATCCTGCACTGAATGCTCTCGTTAAATGATGATTTAGTAGACCGGCAAGGATACACCAGTCAGGCTGCCAATCGCACCGGTATCAGGTCTGTTCCAGCAAAACCACTGGTTACACTGAAACCTTCCGGCGCAAGGCCGCAACACCAAACAACAGGAGCGCGGAGCAGACTACCGGATAATTGCCCCAACGAATATAAGGAGTAATGCCTGTATATGGATAGACATCAGCAGTCAGAACACCGGGAACAAATTGTGGAATGCGCGTCAGAATGCCACCATCAGCAGCAATGATTGCGGTTATCCCTGTATTGGTTGATCTCAGCATTGGACGTCCTGTCTCCAGTGACCGCATCCGAGCCATCTGCAGGTGCTGATGCGGCGCGATAGAATCACCAAACCAGGCATCATTGCTGATATTAATCATCAATTCAGCATCTGGGAAAAACTGCAGCTGCTCGGCACCGAAAGCCACTTCATAACAAATGGTTGGCGCTATCGGAACTCCATTGACCTCTAATGTACTCTGCAGTGGCGGACCTGCGGTGACATCTTCGGATGGGAGATTCATCAGACGCAGCCAATTGGAGATGAACTCAGGGACTGGAAAATATTCACCGAACGGCACTAAATGGCGCTTGTCATAGCGACCCTGGTAGGCTCCAATACCCATAAAAGTATTGCGAAACTCGCCTGTCACAATATCAAAAGTAAGAATCCCGGAATACAACTGGGTACCCTGCTCAGACATGACTTCATTCAGCTCATCGAGGAAGCCTGGAACTTCGAACGGCAATGCGGGAATAGCCGCTTCCGGCCAAATTACCAAATCTGGGGCTTCGAGTGCCAGTGTCGTATCGCGATAATAGCTCAGTGTTGGTTGAAGCTGGCTTGGCGACCATTTCACTTCCTGTGGAATAGCTGCCTGAACCAGAGCCACACGCAATGGCTCATCTCTTGGCTGTGTCCAGCTAATCGATTGCAATTGCATCGATAAGGCAACAATTACGCCGCCTGCAACTGCCGCAAACAACTGTTGCAATCGCGAGCCTCCGCGCAGGACCATCACACCAAGACCGGCCACTAGGGCAAGCACCCAGCTAACCCCATGAACACCTATAATAGGAGCCCAAGCAGCAAACGGTGTGTCGACCTGGCTGTAGCCGATACTGAGCCATGGGAACCCGGTCAAAAACCAACCACGAAACCACTCGACCAAAACCCATACAGCCGGCAATACCACCAACCACTGCAATGGCCCGGCGTTAGTGCGAATACGGTTTGCCAACCAACCGGCCAGCGCGGTGTAAGCACTCATGGCAAGAACCAATGCCGACATTAATAGAATGACCACCGGAATTGGCGCCCCACCCAACTGCCGCAATGAGATATACAACCAATAGGTGCCCAGAGTGAACACGCCCATGCCATAGAAGCAGCCCAATATTGCGGCTTCACGGGGCGATTGCTCCTCCCAGAGAAAGAACAGCATTATCAGAGATACGGGTGCCAACCAAAATAAATTGAAAGGTGCAAATGCCAATGGCAGCAGCAAACCAGCAGCAATTGAGCTGGCCCATCGGCCCCGGGTTGTCATCGATACGGCCAAAAGCAGCCTCTATTCCTGGGTTTCTTCAAATGCTTCCCGGCCAACCTCAACAGAATGAATCCGCCTCCGGTCAGCCTGCACCACAGTGATCTCCAACCCACCGGTAACGATTTTGTCGCCACGACGGGGCAACCGGCCAAATGCTTGCATGACCATGCCAGCCACAGTCTCGAATTCACCTTTATCGAACTTCACAACAAAGTACTCATCGAAGTCTTCGATCCTTGTGTGCGCTAAGACCGCCCAAGTATTAGGACCAAGCTGCACGATTTGCTCAGCCTCCTCCTCATCATGCTCATCATCGATATCGCCGACAATTTGCTCCAGCACATCTTCGATAGTAAGCAGGCCGGCAATGCCACCATACTCATCGACAACAATCGCTATGTGATAACGCCCATTCCGGAATTCTTCAAGCAAGGTATCCAGCCTCTTGCTCTCGGGAATAAACGTTGCAGGGCGCAATGAGCCCTCAAGGTCAAATTCTTCGCCAGGAGAACCGACGAGAAAACGAAGCACATCCTTGGCCAGCAACATGCCAACGACCTCATCACGATTCTCCCCAACAACGGGAAAGCGTGAATGGCCGCTTTCAACAATCACGTTCAATAGCTTATCGCGGGGCGCATCGCGTTCGATCACAACCATCTGCGAACGTGGAATCATAATTTCGCGCACCTGCATTGATGACACCTGCAGAACGCCGCGCAACATTGATAGCTCCTGCTTATCCAGGAATGTTAGATCAGTATCATTATCAATAAGCTCAAGCAGCTCTTGACGGTTCTCTGGCCCAATATGCAGTGCCTGTTTTAAACGTGATATCCACGATGGCGATTCAGAATTGTCATCTCCCATGAGGTTTCTTTTTAATCCTTAGCAACTTGATAGGGGTTACTGTAACCGAGAGCACCAAGCGCGGTCACTTCTAAACCTTCCATAACTTCAGCATCTGAGTGTTTAATATGATCGAAACCGAGCAAATGCAGGGTGCCATGGACAACCATATGCGCCATATGCGCAAGCAGTGTCTTACTCTGCCCAGAAGCCTCATGAATGACGACCGGCAGACAGATAACGAGGTCCCCCAGTTCCTGCTCATCCAAAATATCGCGATGAGGTAGCGCACTGTCGGAGGGAAATGCGAGCACATTAGTAGAGCCTGCCTTACTCCTATATCTCTGGTTCAACTCTGCGCTTTCTGCTTCGTCAACAACGCGAACAGTAACAGTCTTCTTACGCGCGCCAAGCATCTTATCTCGCGAACTCGAAGAAGCACCCGCCACCATAGCGGCGGTCACCCAGCTTACGAAAGCATCAGCAGGTATCGGGACCTCATCAACCACGGCCCACTGCACGTCGGTTTCAATTTCAATGCTCATGAAAAACTGATCAGCGAATGCTATTTGATGAACTCCGGCCCGCGGGGTTACCCGGGTCGGAGTGATGCGAATCTGAATCCGCCTCAGCGAGCTCGTAAGCATCGACAATGCGCTGAACCATCGGGTGCCGTACAACATCCTTGGATGAAAATGCACTAATACCGATTCCCTCGACGCCATCGAGTATATTCAATACATGGCGCAACCCTGAAAGCTGCTGTTTCGGCAAATCAATTTGTGTAATGTCTCCGGTTACGACTGCACGTGAGCCAAAGCCCATTCGTGTAAGGAACATTTTCATCTGCTCAACCGTCGTATTCTGGGCTTCGTCGAGAATAATGAAGCTCTCGTTCAAAGACCGGCCACGCATAAATGCCAAGGGGGCAATCTCAATAATGTTGTGCTCAATTAAACGAGCGACTTTTTCATAGCCTAGCATCCCATAAAGCGCGTCATACATTGGGCGCAGATAGGGATCAACCTTCTGGGTCAGGTCACCGGGAAGAAAGCCGAGATGCTCACCAGCCTCTACTGCCGGACGAACCAACACTATACGTCGCACTAAATCACTCTCCAGCGCCTCTACGGCGCAGGCAACAGCAACATAGGTTTTACCTGTGCCCGCAGGACCGACACCAAAACTTAAATCATTGTCACGAAGGCTCTTAATGAATGAACGCTGAGTAGCGCCTCTGGGCCTAATATGCTTTCGCGGCGTCTTGACAGAAAGTTCTATAGCAGGCTCTTCTAAAACACTTTTGGGCTCATTCATGCTCGCTTCCTGCAAATACAACTGCACACGCTGGGGATCTATGCGCTCTTTATCTGCGAGCGAATAGAGCTCTTTAATAACTTTAATACTGGCAAGTGAGGGTTTGCGCTGGCCAACAATCTGGAAGTGATTGCCGCGATTACTGATATGAACACCTAAGCGCTTTTCTATCTGTCGCAGATGCGCATCAAACTGACCGCATAGATTAGCAAGCATCTCATTGTCGACCGGCTCAAGGTGAAGCTCGTGAGTTTGAGTTGTAAGTGTCAAGGGAGCATCAATCTCCTGAAGCTAACTGCTGCAAATACACTATGCCACATTATTATGCCGGTTTGTCTGCCTTCCCCGCAGAGAATTTGGCAAAGCCTCTGTCACCAACACTTCTACAAAACTCCCAATCAACTCAGGCGCTCCATCGAAATTAACCCACCGCATATTTTCAGTACGCCCTGCCAGTTGGTTGCTGTCTTTCTTTGAAAACCGCTCCACCAGCACACGCTGCACTGTTCCAACCATAGAGCGACTGATCTGCTGGGCCTGCTGCTTCAAGCGATCCTGCAGTAGCTGTAAGCGTTGCCGCTTAACTTCCTGCGGAGTATTATCATCAAGATTCGCCGCCGGCGTGCCGGGGCGAGCGCTATAAACAAAGCTGAAGGACTGATCAAACCCCACTTCGGCAACCAGACTCATGGTTGCCTCAAAATCAGAATCTGTTTCCCCAGGAAAGCCGACGATAATATCGGTTGATAAACTAATGTCCGGACGAACTGCTTTTAGCCTGCGCAACTTCTGCTTAAACTCCAATGCCGTATAACCACGCTTCATTGCAGCCAGCACGCGATCAGATCCACTTTGAACCGGCAGATGAAGATAATTAGCAAGCTTCGGCACATCGGCGTAGGCCTGTATAAGGCGGTCACCAAATTCCAATGGGTGTGACGTAGTAAAACGAATGCGCTCTATATCCTCAATAGCAGCCACATAATGAATCAGAGTTGCGAGGTCGGCAAATTGACCATCATGAGTGGCACCACGGTAGCCATTAACATTCTGACCCAACAAGTTTACTTCTTTAACGCCCTGCCCTGCTAAAGACAAGATTTCTTTTACCACGTCATCGAGCGGCCGACTAATTTCTTCGCCACGCGTATATGGCACAACGCAAAAACTGCAGTATTTACTGCAGCCTTCCATTATCGACACAAATGCGGTGACCCCCTCTGCTCGAGGCTCAGGCAAGGCATCAAACTTTTCTATTTCGGGGAAGCTGACATCAACAACATGTTTCATGCCGCTGCGTTTTTCAGTCAGCATTTCCGGCAAACGATGCAGAGTCTGGGGCCCGAACACCAGGTCAACAAAAGGTGCACGCTGAGTAATCGCTTCACCTTCCTGACTGGCAACGCAGCCTCCAACCCCAATGACAAGATTCGGGTTTTTTTCTTTCCAGGGGCGCCATAAGCCCAACTGAGAGAACACCTTCTCCTGAGCCTTCTCTCGGATAGAGCAAGTGTTCAATAACAGAACATCTGCCTCATCAGGATTCTGAGTCAGCTCTAAGCCATGACTGTCATGCAGCACATCAACCATTTTACCGGTGTCGTACTCATTCATCTGACAGCCGAATGTTTTTATATACAATTTGCCTGACATCTGAAACCCTGCGCCAATCAATAGGCTCTCACGCCGAAACGCAATGACTTAAATCCGTGTCGGTGAAACCAACATCTAGCGGATAAAGCCCATGCTCTCGAGCTTAACAAAGATACGATGGGCTGCTAATTCTGGCTCCATTTCGACAGTGTTAATTCGCATTTCGGGGTTTTCCGGCTCCTCATAAGGATCGCTGATTCCGGTAAACTCCTTAATAATACCCGCACGCGCCTTAGCATAGAGGCCCTTGCGATCACGTTCCTCACAAACCTCCAGCGGAGTAGCCACGTGAATCTCAATAAAGCCGCCAAGAGGCGTAATCATGTCACGAACTTCCCGGCGTGTTGCTGTATAAGGCGCGATCGGTGCGCAAATAGCGATGCCGCCATTCTTAGTGATTTCACTCGCCACATAACCGATACGCGTAATATTCAGATCACGATGTTCACGGGAAAAGCCCAACTCGCTCGAGAGACTTTTACGCACCTTGTCGCCATCAAGCAACGTGACGCTGCGGCCACCATTCTCCAGCAGTTTAACCAACAATGCGTTCGCAACCGTTGATTTACCAGAGCCTGATAAGCCGGTAAAGAATACGGTGAACCCCTGCTTATGGCGCGGCGGATATGAACGACGGAGCTCTTCAACAACTTTGTCATAGGAGAACCATTCAGGAATTTCAAGACCTTCCTGCAGGCGGCGGCGAAACTCTGTACCCGAGATATTAAGAACCACATCTTCGGGTGCTGTTTCATCTGCAGGCTCATACTGAGCCTTATTCTCGACATAAACCATCATCTTAAATGGCACCATCGTAATATTGAGCTCGGCTTCATGTTCAAGGAATAATTGCTGAGCATCATAAGGACCGTAAAAGTCTTCGCCCTGAGAGTTCTTGCCTGGACCGGCGTGATCCCGGCCAACGATGAAGTGGGTACAGCCATAATTCTTTCGGATGATGGCATGCCATACCGCCTCACGCGGACCGGCCATGCGCATCGCTAAGTTCAATAGACTCAGATTAGTGGTTTGCTCTGGGTATTGCTCAAGCACATGCTCATAGCAGCGCACGCGCGTGTAGTGATCGATATCACCGGGCTTTGTGAGACCAACGACCGGATGAATCAGCAGGTTTGCTTCTGCTTCACGTGCAGCGCGGAAGGTCAGTTCCTGATGAGCACGGTGCAGTGGGTTGCGGGTCTGGAACGCGACAACCTTGCGCCAACCCAGCTTTTCAAAACGAGCACGAACATCTACAGGATCTTCACGCAACAACCTGAAATCATAATGAGTCGGCTTTTCAATACCCGTAAGTTTACCGCCTAAATACACGGCACCCGCAATATTATGCAGATAATGAACAGCAGGATGAGCCATATCATTAGAACCAAATACTGCTGCCGCCTCAGCTTCTTTATCGGGCATCCAGATATCACTGACATCCAGAATCGCTATAAGTACGCCCTCGGCATCACGCAGTGCAATTTTTTCATTGGCCACCAAAGAACCCGCAAATGCTTCATCAACATCTAAGGTGATTGGCATTGGCCATAAAGTACCATCTGATAAGCGCATATCCTTAAGCACGCTGTCAAAATCTGCCTGACTCAAAAAGCCTTCCAACGGCGAAAATGCGCCATTAAGAATTAGCTCCAGATCGCAGACCTGGCGATCGGTTAGATCCCATGATTTGTAATCTTTGGATTCCTGCTTGATCGCATCGACCGCGGACCTCTCAACGTATAACTGTTTCAGCTCGCCGCCATGTGGCTCTTTAAAAGCACCCATTACTACCTTCCTTTATTCATACAAAAACCGGGCATCAGGAGATGCACGGGAAATCGATGTCAAAAAACACCGTAAACTGTTTTCACGATTTGACTGCAAAAAGCGCTCGGACAAAATACTGGGCTGTGCTTGCCCTAGCAATACGAGCCGACAGTTGCCGGGTCAGTCGTCGAATCGGATTAAAACGGGATATCGTCATCAACCTCTGCGACCATCGCAGGAGCTGCACTCGGTGATGACGCTGCAGGCATTGCAGCCGAACCACCCATGCCGCCGGCACCACTTCGACCATCAAGCATCTGCATTTCACGCACTTTAATTTCAGTGGTGTAACGCTCATTGCCGGACTTATCCTGCCACTTGCGAGTTTGCAGATTGCCTTCAACATAAACCTTAGAGCCCTTCTTAAGGTACTCGCCCATGATCTCGGCCAGACGACCAAACGCTACCGCACGGTGCCACTCAGTTTTCTCAACCTGCTCACCCGTCTGCTTATCTTTCCACGAATCAGAGGTGGCAATAGAAAGTGTCGCAGCGGCATCGCCAGATGGCATGTATTTGATCTCCGGGTCAGAGCCGAGATTACCGATAATCATTACTTTGTTTAAGCCACGCGCCATGCTGCCACCTATACGAATTAAGTGTAAAAAGACCGGATTCGATGCAAAAAACCGGATAAACGTCAAATTCTGAGCACTTGTCAGTCACCCGACGCCGCAAGGCCGGAAATACCACAATCGCTTATCGGCCAAATCAGCCCTCTATTGTATGTCCGCCGACACAAAATGACACCTACAAATACGCCATAAGCGTCATGAAATCAGTGCATAAGAGCAAACCTATCCAATCAAAGCTAATTTTGCTGCAAAACATCCGATTATGGTCTGGCGACGAAACAGCTTATATTGACGGGTTGATTCTAGACTTAGGCGATATACGGCGTGAAAACCATCAGTATCCGGGGTGCCCGGACGCACAATTTAAAGAATATCGACGTTGATCTCCCGCGGGACCAACTGATCTGTATCACCGGACTGTCTGGCTCCGGCAAATCATCTCTGGCCTTCGATACCATCTATGCCGAGGGTCAACGGCGCTACGTTGAATCTCTGTCTGCCTACGCTCGGCAATTCCTCTCTATGATGGAAAAACCCGATGTGGATCATATCGAGGGGCTTTCTCCGGCCATATCTATCGAGCAAAAATCAACATCTCACAATCCCCGCTCAACAGTCGGTACTGTCACTGAAATTTATGACTATTTGCGACTTTTATACGCGCGTGCGGGACGCCCAAAATGCCCCGACCATCATAGAGACCTGCAAGCACAAACTATCAGCCAAATGGTGGATCAAATTCTGGCCATAGAAGAAGGCACTGCGCTATTGCTGCTAGCCCCGGTGGTTCGTGACCGAAAAGGTGAACACTTGCAGCTATTCGCCGATGTGCGCGCTCAGGGCTTTGTTCGCGCCCGAATTAATGGTGAAGTTTGTGAACTTGACGATCCACCGAAGCTCGACCTGCGGAAAAAGCACACCATTGAAATCGTCGTCGATCGCTTCAAAGTTCGCCCTGACATTGGCTTAAGGCTCGCCGAGTCTTTTGAGACAGCGCTCAAACTTGCTGATGGCGTTGTCAACGTAGCGCGGATGAATGACCCCGCTCTGCCTGAACTGCTGTTCTCAGACAAGTTTGCCTGCCCCGTTTGCAGCTTCAGTATTCCGGAGCTTGAACCGCGACTGTTTTCCTTCAACAACCCTGTAGGTGCATGCGGAAACTGCGACGGATTAGGTGTGCATCAATTTTTTGATCCAGAACGAGTTATTAAAAGTTCGGCAATTAGTCTTGCTGGTGGTGCAATCCGTGGTTGGGATCGACGTAATTCTTATTATTCTCAGCTCATTCTATGCCTAGCTGAGCATTATGGTTTCGATGCAGAGATTCCGTACGCAGACCTCGATGAAACCACAAAACAGATCCTACTCTGGGGCAGCGGGGATGACGAGATCGAGTTTATTTACAAAACCGCTCGAGGGGCCAATTTTAGGCGGAAACACCCTTTCGAAGGGGTTATCCCAAACCTTGACCGTCGCTATAAGGAAACCGATTCATCGAAAGTGCGTGATGAGCTCGCGAAGTATCTTAGTGTGCAGCCCTGTCCGGAATGTGCAGGTACCCGACTTAATACAGCCTCACGCAATGTATTTATCAACAACCTCAGTATTCCCGACATATCAGGGATGTCTGTATCGAACGCCCTCGATTTCTTCAACAATCTCAACCTGAAGGGCGCGCGAGGCAAAATCGCTGAAAAAATTGCCAAAGAGATTCAGGACAGACTGCGGTTTTTAGCGGATGTTGGGCTTGAGTATCTAACGCTCAATCGCAGTGCTGACACACTCTCAGGGGGCGAATCGCAAAGAATCCGACTCGCAAGTCAGATTGGTTCCGGCCTGGTCGGTGTAATGTATATCCTCGATGAGCCGTCTATCGGACTCCACCAACGCGATAACGATCGTCTTCTGGGCACGCTGTTGCGCTTGCGTGATCTGGGCAATACAGTGGTGGTGGTCGAACATGACACCGATGCAATTTTGGCCAGCGACTATGTCCTGGACTTAGGTCCCGGCGCGGGCATTCATGGTGGCCAAATAGTAGCAGCGGGCTCTTCAGAAGAAATTATGCGCAATGATGCTTCGCTGACAGGCAGGTATTTGTCGGGGAAACTGGAAATCCCATTGCCCAAAAAACGCATTAAGCCCAACCCGAAGCAACTGATAACACTTGAAGGCGCTAGTGGCAACAATCTTAAAAATATAACGGCGCATTTCCCAGTTGGCCTTTTCACCTGCGTTACCGGCGTGTCCGGATCGGGAAAATCAACTCTGGTTAACGATACTCTTTACCGCATCGCTGCTGAAAAGATCAATCGTGCGACAGTATCTGCTGCGGCCTACAGCGGACTGCAAGGATTGGAGCACATCGACTCCGTCATCGATATAAGTCAGAGCCCGATCGGACGAACACCCAGATCGAATCCTGCCACATACACCGGGCTATTCACCCCGCTGCGAGACTTGTTTGCTGGAACTCAGGAGGCTCGATCGCGTGGCTACCAAGCAGGACGCTTTAGCTTCAATGTGAAGGGTGGGCGCTGCGAGGCATGTCAGGGCGATGGGATGATTAAAGTAGAAATGCATTTTCTCCCCGATGTGTATGTGCCGTGTGACGAGTGCAAAGGCAAACGCTACAATCGTGAAACATTAGAAATTCGTTACCGAGGATTCACTATTTCTGAAATTCTCGATATGACTATTGAAGACGCCTGCGAACAATTTCAGAACATTCCGGTTGTTGCGAGAAAGCTACAAACACTTATGGATGTCGGCCTGTCTTATATCCGCTTAGGGCAAAGCGCCACTACCTTGTCCGGTGGCGAGGCACAAAGAGTTAAACTAGCCAAAGAGCTCTCGAAGCGCTCAACAGGCAGCACACTGTATATTCTTGACGAACCCACTACCGGACTGCACTTTCATGATATCGCGAAGCTTATGGAAGTCCTGCAGTTGCTGAGGGACCAAGGAAACACCGTGGTGGTCATTGAACACAATCTCGATGTCATTAAAACAGCAGACTGGATAGTCGACCTTGGTCCGGAAGGGGGTGATGGTGGAGGAACCTTGGTAGCAGAGGGCCTTCCCGAAGATATTTGTAAAGCAGAAAAGTCTTATACCGGCAAATACCTAGCCGCCATGCTCAAACCCAAACGCAAAAAAGCAGGTTAACCCTTAGCGAGACACAGCAAAACTTAAGGCCTGTCGCTAAGCTAAAGGAACAATACCCACGGCCTGTCGCACCTGACTCATCAGCGCAGCAGACTGCTCGCGAGCCCGCTTTGCGCCAGACTGCAATACAACTTCTATACTCGCCGGGTCTGCTATCAAGCGATCATACTCGCCTCTGGCAATTGCCAAATGAGCATCCAGATACTCGAATAATTCCTGTTTAGCATCGCCCCAGCCCAGCCCTTCCTCTAGCCTGTTCCGAAACGCTGTTGTTTCCGACTCAGTCGCAAAGGCTTTATATATATCAAATACTGTGCAGTCCGCATCGGGGTCTTTCGGCTCACCGGGCGTGAGAGAATTGGTTTTAATTTTCATAACTAACTTACGTAGCTTCTTCGGCGGCACAAACAGTGGAATGGTGTTGTTATAACTTTTGCTCATTTTCCGACCATCCAGCCCAAGCAAGGTTGCCACATCCTCACCAACAACAGCTTCCGGCAAAATAAACCGCTCACCATAAACATGGTTAAATCGTTGTGCGATATCCCGCGCCATTTCAACATGCTGAATTTGATCTTTGCCAACCGGCACCCTGTTAGCGCCAAAGATCAGAATATCCGCTGCCATAAGCATCGGATAACTAAATAACGCCATAGTAATACCCTTATCTGGGTCACGATCGCCTGACTCTTGATTCGAAGCAACCGCTGCCTTATACGCATGCGCTCGATTCATAAGTCCCTTGGCTGTCAATGAACTGATAATCCACATGAGCTCGGGAATTTCAGGGATATCTGACTGCCGATAAAACACGGCTTTATCGGTATCCAGACCCAAAGCAAGCCAGGTAGCAGCAACTTCGAGGCTGGACTGCTTTGCCTGCTCGGGGTTCTGGTTCTTTACCAACGCATGGTAGTCCGCCAAGAAATAAAATGACCGCACATTAGCCGCTCTGCTAGCGACTATCGCAGGCCGTATTGCGCCAACATAGTTACCTAGATGCGGAGTTCCAGTAGTGGTGATGCCAGTAAGTACAGTTTTTGTCATTAGAAAATCTTTTAAGGGTGCGCTGCAGGGGTAACATAATAAAGCATATTAGGTGAGGGTATCTCCCAGCATCAAAAGAGCTTCACTCAAGCTAGAGCTTACCAGACCGACAGTAAGAAATAGCAGCCTAAGCCGCCACTTGTCTCCGCTGTATTGATATAGTCTGTGGATGGCATCTACCACACGATTAAGCAGTGCTCCCCCCACTTATGCAGCCCATGTCGGCGCACTGGTAAGCCGCTATACCGAGGCCATGCATCACTGCGGCTACAAGGCAATACTGCTGGCAGCGGGCGAACAACTGCCAATATTTCTCGATGACCAATATTATCCGCACAGGCCCAACCCGCATTTTCTGCAATGGTTGCCACTGTTCGATACACCCGATGCTTGGATCATCTGCTTAAAAGGACAACGCCCCCGCCTAATCATTCTTAGCTCAGTCAATTTCTGGCACGCTGAGCCCGAGCTGCCGGACAACTCTTATTTGCAACATTTTGATGTTGAAGTTCACACCGAGGCCCATCTGGTTGATGCGGTGCTTTCTAAGCTGCCCAGAAAGACCGCCATAATTGACCCTGCAGACTCATCGAGACATGCCAATCAGGATAAGCTGCTTAATTTCCTGCATTTTCATCGAAGTATAAAAACGGACTACGAAATTGACTGCATTCGCAGAGCAACAGACATCGCTGTGCCGGCCCACAAAGCTGCAAAAGAGGCTTTTTTTAAAGGCGGCAGTGGCTTCGATATTCACCTCGCATTTCTAAAAGCTGCAGGTTGCAGCGAGCACGAACTGCCTTACCCAGATATCATCGCCTGCAATCAGAATGCAGCAACCCTGCATTACGAGCGGCGAACGCATGAAATCAATCCTTCAAGTTTATTGATTGATGCCGGCACATCAATGAACGGCTATGCCTCTGATATTACCCGCACCTATAGCCACAATGAAGAGTTTGCTGCATTAATCACCTCAGTAGATGCGCTTCAGCTAGAACTTTGTCGCAATGTTCGACCCGGCATATCTTTTGGCGACGCGCAAAATGATGCGCACCTAGGTATAGCCCGGATACTAAAAGAACATCAATTGGTCGATATGACACCTGAGGCCATGGTTAAGGAATCAATTACATCCGTATTCTTTCCACACGGTCTGGGGCATATGCTCGGCCTTCAAGTGCACGATATGGGCGGTCATATGGCCGATATAACAGGAAAACGTGCGACGCCTCCAAAAGCACACCCAAAGCTGCGCATGAGTCGAAGGCTTGAGGCTGGAATGGTGCTAACAATAGAACCGGGCCTTTATTTTATTCCGACACTGCTGGAAGAACTGCGCGCGAAACCTTCAAGCAATCGGGTCAACTGGGCTTTGGTGGAGACCTTCACAAAACTTGGTGGAATACGGATCGAAGATAACCTGGTAATTACCAAATCCGGCGCTCAGAATATTACGCGCGATGCATTCAGAAAAAGCTCGCCAAGCTAGAAATCAATCAGCATAAAAAAAGCCTCGCTATGCGAGGCTTTTTTCTAACACTTCTATCAGCGCCTTATTCTACTGCGCTCTCAACCAGCTCGGCTTCAACCGGCTGATCCATTAGCTGAATCAATGCCATGGGAGCAGAGTCACCTGGACGATGTCCCATTTTTAAAATCCGCAGATAACCACCGGGGCGCGTTTTAAACCGTGGGCCAAGCTCCCGAAATAATTTACCAACCGCTGCTTTATCGCGAAGACGACTAAATGCCATCCTGCGATTGGCGACGCTATCTTCCTTCGCAAGAGTGATCATAGGCTCAATAACGCGACGCAATTCTTTGGCTTTAGCCACTGTAGTGCGAATTGTTTCATGCATGATCAACGAAGTGGCCATATTGCGATACATAGCCTTACGGTGACTGCTATTACGACCTAACTGACGGCCTGATTTCTGATGTCGCATTGTATTTCCTAAATCTCAATGATATTTCTTAAGCAGCTACGTCGTTCTGTGCGAGGCTGGCCGGTGGCCAGTTCTCAACATGCATACCCAAAGCCAAACCGTGGCTCGCCAGCACTTCCTTGATTTCAGTCAATGACTTCTTACCAAGATTAGGCGTACGAAGCAGCTCCACTTCACTGCGCTGAATAAGATCACCAATATAATTAATGTTTTCTGCTTTAAGGCAGTTAGCTGAGCGAACGGTAAGTTCAAGCTCGTCGACCGGCCGTAACAGAATTGGATCAACTTTGCTCTGCTCTGCGGCGGCGGCTGCCTCATCTTGCCCCTGAAGATCAGCAAACACATCAAGCTGGTCTTTCAAAATGCTCCCCGCACGACGGATAGCCTCATCAGGGTCAATAGTGCCATTGGTCTCAATGTCAATAATTAACTTATCAAGGTTGGTACGCTGCTCAACACGAGCGGCTTCAACGTTGTAGGTAACCTTCCGCACAGGACTAAAAGAAGCGTCCAACTGAAGCTTACCGATCTGGCCGGCAGGAGCATCAAAGGTAGCTGCCTTACTAGCAGGGCGATAACCACGGCCAGCCTCAATAGTCAGAACCATCTTAAGCTCGCCGCCCTTGGTCAAATTAGCGATAACGAGATCGGGATTAACCACCTCAATATCATGATCCAACTGAATATCAGCTGCAGTTACAGGACCAGAGCCCTTCTTATGCAAAGTCAGTTCCGCATGGTCGCGTGAATGCATAGTAATAGCCAGCGCCTTCAAATTCAGAAGAATCTCAACAACGTCTTCCTGCACACCCTCAATGCTAGTGTATTCATGCAGAACACCTTCGATATCCACTTCAACAACAGCGGCACCCGGCATACTCGAGAGCAGTATACGACGCAGCGCATTGCCTAAGGTATGACCATACCCCCGTTCAAAAGGCTCTAGGCTAACTTTGGCATGACGGTTGTCGTCACTCTTTTGCTCTACCTTAACGGTACGCGGCTTTAACAAATCATTTGAATCTTGCATTCCTGCTGTCTCCTGCTTACTTAGAGTAAAGCTCAACAACGAGATTCTCGTTGATATCGGGAAGTACATCTTCACGTTCAGGCACTGCCTTGAACACTCCAACCAATTTCTTCTCGTCCACCTGAACCCACTCTGGAAAACCAACCTGACGGGCGATTTCTAGTGCGGTCTCAATACGCCCCTGTTTCTGAGCTTTCTCACGAATAGAAATAGTGGCGCCACCAGCGACCTGAAATGAGGCAATGTTAACGACAATGCCATCAACCATAACCGCCTTATGGCTAACCAATTGACGCGCCTCGGCTCGTGTCGAGGCGAAACCCATACGATAAACTACGTTATCCAGGCGACCTTCAAGCAGCTTGATCAAGTTGCCACCTGTAGAGCCCTTGGTTCGCGCTGACTTTTTATAATAGCTGCGGAACTGACGCTCTAAAACACCATACATACGACGCAGTTTCTGCTTTTCACGCAACTGCAAACCGTAGTCGGATAGCCGGCCGCGACGCTGTGACGCGTTGCCCCCGGGTAATACCTCGAGTTTACACTTAGCTTCAAGCGGCTTAATACCGCTCTTTAAGAAAAGATCCGTACCTTCGCGACGCGAAAGCTTACATTTTGGTCCAAGATATCTAGCCATTATTCTGTACCTTACACACGCCGTTTTTTAGGCGGTCGACACCCGTTGTGAGGAATCGGAGTTACATCCTCAATATTAGTAATTTGATAGCCCGCGGAATTCAAAGCGCGAACTGCAGACTCACGACCAGGGCCGGGACCACGAACCTTAACTTCTAAGTTCTTCAAACCATATTCTTGCGCCGCAAGACCCGCCTTCTCGGCGGCAACCTGCGCCGCAAAAGGTGTGCTCTTACGAGAACCGCGAAAGCCACAACCACCGGCAGTGGCCCAACTCAGAGCATTGCCCTGGCGATCTGTAATCGTGATGATCGTGTTATTGAAAGATGCATGAATATGGGCGATACCATCGACCACAGTCTTTTTTACCTTTCGTTTTGTCTTTTCAATTGCCATACCGTATTAATCCAGTGCTTATTTTCTAATTGCCCGACGCGGACCTTTGCGGGTGCGTGCGTTAGTGCGCGTGCGTTGGCCACGCAGCGGCAACCCACGGCGATGACGAATACCGCGATAACAACCAAGATCCATCAGGCGCTTAATTGCAAGAGAGTTCTCACGTCGAAGGTCACCTTCAACAATGAAACGTGCTACCTCAGTACGAATGTTCTCGACCTCAGCTTCACTCAAATCCTTAACACGGACACCAAGAGACACATTTGCTGAAGCGCATATCTGATCGGCACGAGTGCGTCCGATACCAAAGATATGCGTCAAGCCAATGTTAATGTGCTTGTTGAGGGGAATATTTATGCCAGCAATACGGGCCATTACTTAATCTCCGAATTAACCCTGGCGTTGTTTGTGACGTGGATCTGAACAAATCACGCGCACAACACCGTTTCTGCGAATAATTTTGCAGTTTCTGCACATACGTTTTACAGAAGCTCTAACTTTCATCTAAGTACTCCTAAGGTAGGCTCGAACTATCGAACCTGTCCTGTGCGGCCGTAGCCTTTCAAATTTGCTTTTTCAAGCATGCCCTCATACTGACCAGACATCATATGGGCTTGCAATTGAGCCATGAAGTCCATAGTTACAACGACGATAATAAGCAATGATGTGCCGCCGAAGTAGAATGGCACCTGCCAGTAAAGAATCATGAACTCAGGCAATAAGCATACTAACGTGATGTACAAGCCTCCCCAGAAGGTCAAACGGGTAAGCACTTTATCGATGTACTCAGCAGTTTGAACACCTGGACGAATACCGGGAACAAATGCACCTGACTTTTTCAGATTGTCTGCTGTTTCACGCGAATTAAATACTAATGCTGTATAGAAAAAGCAGAAAAACATAATCAGAGATGCGTACATCAAGATGTAAATAGGCTGACCTGGTGACAGCTTTGCCGCCAAGGTTTGCAGCCAACCCATACCTTGGCTAGTGCCAAACCAGCTAGCAATAGTTGCAGGAAACAAAATTAGACTTGAAGCAAAAATCGGCGGAATTACCCCAGCCATGTTCAGCTTAAAGGGCAAATGGGTAGTCTGGCCAGCATACATCTTTCGACCCTGCTGACGCTTAGCGTAGTTAACCGTAATCCGACGCTGACCGCGTTCTACATAGACCACACCGTAGGTCACCGCGACCACCAAAATAAACAAAATAATTGCTATCGCGGCTGACAACTCGCCGGTATTAACCAGTTCCAAGGTTCCCCCGATAGCGGACGGTAGGCCGGCAATAATACTCGATAAGATAATCATCGAGATGCCATTACCAATCCCACGCTCAGTTATCTGCTCGCCCAACCACATCAGGAACATCGTACCAGTCACCAGAGTGACCGCAGCTGTAAAAACAAAGGTAGGTCCGGGGGCCAACACAACGCCCTGATTCTGCAACGCTACTGCTGCACCAACCGATTGAAAAGACGCCAAAAACACTGTGCCATAACGAGTGTACTGAGTAATTTTATGTCGACCAGCCTCGCCTTCTTTCTTGATTTGAGCGAGCGATGGCACAACAACACTGGCCATCTGCATAATAATAGACGCCGAAATATACGGCATGATACCCAATGCGAGAATACTCAATCTCTGCAGCGCGCCACCGGAGAACATATTAAACATGCTCAAGATAGTGCCCGACTGCTGCTCGAACATCTGCGCTAAAGCCACAGGATCAATGCCGGGCACGGGTATATAAGTACCAATACGATAAACAATCAATGCGCCAGCCAAAAACATCAGGCGCGCGCGCAATTCGGAGAAACGTGAAGCTTCGCCCAATGCTGCTGCCGGATTGACTGACTTATTTTTTGCCATCTAACTGATAACGGGGTTAGCCGTTATTCCTCTATCGATCCGCCGGCAGCCTCAATAGCTGCCTTTGCGCCCTTAGTTACAGAGATACCCTTAACCTTAACTGCCTTGTCGATCACCCCAGACAGAAAAATCTTAACCTGAAGTGCTCGAGGTGAAACGAATCCAGCCCGTTTCAATGCGTCAATATCAACAAGTTCATCAGTAAGCTTGTTGACCTCGCTTAAGCGAACTTCCTGGCTGAACTCACTGGTGCGTGAAGCAAAACCCACTTTAGGTAAGCGGCGATGAATGGGCGTCTGACCACCTTCAAAACCAACTTTATGATAACCGCCCGAACGTGCCTTTTGACCCTTATGGCCACTGCCACAGGTCTTTCCCTGACCGGCAGAATGTCCACGACCAACACGCTTGCCTATCTTTTTGCTACCAGGATTCGGACTAATAGAATTGAGTTTCATTTACGCTTCCTCAACCCGCAGAAGGTACGCGACTTTGTTTATCATCCCGCGATTCTCCGGAGTATCCTGAACAACTACTGAATGATTGATACGACGCAACCCCAAGCCAGAGACGCAGGCCTTATGGGACTTCAATCGACCAAACTTACTTTTGATCAGAGTAACTTTAACTGTGTTATCAGATGCCATCGTATTAAACCTAAGTTAACCCCTGATCTCTTCAACTGTCTTGCCGCGACGGGCCGCTACCCGCTCGGGAGAGCGAGCGTTATCAAGCGCCTTGATAGTTGCGCGAACAACGTTAATTGGGTTACGTGAACCAAAACTCTTGGCAAGCACGTTACGAATGCCTACCGCCTCAAAAACTGCACGCATTGCACCACCAGCGATAACGCCAGTACCTTCAGATGCAGGCTGCATATAAACTTTAGTCGCACCATGATTGCCAACCATTGCGTAATGCAGGGTGTCGTCATTCAGCGCCATAGATGTCATATTATTGCGAGCTGACTGCATTGCCTTTTGTATAGCTAAAGGCACCTCTCGGGCTTTGCCATAACCAAACCCGACCCGCCCATTGCCGTCGCCGACAACAGTAAGCGCAGTAAAACTAAAGATACGGCCACCTTTAACCACTTTAGATACACGGTTAATAGTTACGAGCTTCTCAATGAAGTCATCGCCTTTCTGCTGAAATTCAACCTTTGCCATCGACTAGTACCTATTAGAAATTCAGACCCTGCTCGCGAGCAGCGTCAGCTAAAGCTTTAACACGTCCGTGGTAACGGAACCCTGAGCGATCAAATGCCACGCGATCTACGCCGACAGACTTTGCTTTATCAGCAATAGCCTTGCCGACTGCAACTGCCGCATCGACATTGCCGGTGCTCTTAAGAGACTTGCGCACGTCTTCCTGCACGGTGGACACCGCTGCAACAACGGTGGCCCCATCACCGGCGATAACCTGAGCATAAATATGCCGGGGCGTACGATGAACAGTAAGCCGCGGCACACCAAGCTCGCGAATCTTGGCACGGGTGCGACGAGCACGACGTATTCTTGTTTGTTTCTTGTTCATAATCTTTCCAAAATGGCCACGTTTCAGCAGCTATTTCTTTTTGGCTTCCTTAATCACAACATGCTCATTGGCATAGCGGACACCCTTGCCCTTGTAGGGCTCAGGCGGACGGTAACGACGAATTTCTGCTGCGACCTGGCCGACTTTCTGCTTATCGACACCCCTAACAAAAATCTCCGTCTGGGATGGTGTTTCAACCTCGATACCCTCGGGCACCGCGTAATCTACAGGATGCGAGAACCCAAGAGTGAGATTAAGGCTTTTGCCCTTGGCTTTAGCCCGGTAACCCACGCCAACTAACTCGAGCTTACGTTCGAAGCCGGCAGAAACGCCTGTTACCATATTGTTAATCAGTGATCTAGCAGTCCCTGCCATGGCGTACGCAAAACGCGAATCAACTTTGGCCACAATACTCAACTCACCACCCTCAACACCAACACCGATCTCCGGGGTTAGCTCAAACGACAGTTCACCCTTAGGGCCTTTCACGGTCACAACACCAGCAGCATCCTTTACTTCAACGCCTTTAGGAATTACAACCGTCTGTTTAGCTACACGAGATAAAGCGATCATGATATTTTCTCCGCGGCTGCCTTAAGCAACGACGCAGATTACCTCCCCACCTTGGCCTGCCTTACGTGCCGCACGATCAGTCATCAACCCCTTTGAGGTTGAGACAATTGCAATACCCAAGCCCCCCATAACTTTCGGCAAATCTTCTTTGCCTTTATAGATACGGAGACCAGGGCGACTGACTTTATGAATCTCGTCAATAACTGGCTTGCCTTCGAAGTATTTCAGAGTAACGGTGAGCTCTTTCTTGCCAGGTGACGTTTCTGCCACGGCAAACTCTCCAATATAGCCTTCCTCTTTCAATACAACAGCAATGCCTTCCTTCAATTTGGAAGACGGCATGCGAACGGACTCCAAAGCAACTTTCTGTCCGTTGCGAATCCGTGTCAGCATGTCTGCGATTGGGTCTGTCATGCTCATCTTGAGTAATCCTCAGTAGCGCCAGTATTAACTGACTACCAACTTGCCTTGCCTAAACCAGGCATATTTCCCTGCATGGTCTGCTCACGCAATTTATTGCGGCCCAGTCCAAATTTACGATAGCAGCCTTGTGGGCGACCGGTTATTGCACAACGGTTGGTCAGACGACTCTGACTAGCGTCACGCGGTTGTTTCGCAAGCTTAACGACCGCTTCACGGCGTTCTGCATCTGTACTAGTGGGGCTAGTAATAATTTTCTTAAGTGCTGCACGTTTTGCTGCATAGCGCTTTACTAGCTTTTCCCGTTTGACGTCACGCGCCAACATTGATTTCTTTGCCATTACCCGATCGCCTATTTCTTGAACGGAAAGTTAAAGGCATCCAACAACGCTCTGCCTTGCTCATCATTTTTTGCTGTGGTCGTGATACTTATATCCATACCGCGAATTGCATCAATTTTGTCATAATCGATTTCCGGAAAAATAATCTGTTCCTGAATACCCATGTTGTAGTTGCCGCGACCATCAAACGACTTACCATTCAAGCCACGGAAATCACGAATACGCGGAACAGCTACGTTTACTAAGCGATCAAGAAACTCATACATTCTTTCGCGGCGCAGAGTCACTCGACAACCAATCGGCTGACCATCACGAATTTTAAACGCAGCAACTGACTTACGCGAAAGAGTCGCCTGGGCCTTCTGCCCCGCGATCAATTCCATATCAGCTATAGCTTTATCGACAATCTTCTTGTCGGCAACAGCTTCGCCAACACCCATATTCAGGGTGATTTTTGTTATCCGCGGCACTTCAGAAACATTGCTCAAGCCCAGCTTTTCTTTCAGCTGCGCTGCAACGGTGTCGCGATAGTAATCCTGTAACCTAGCCATAATACTGTCTCAGCCTGCTGTGTTTTTAGCCGTCAACCGTCTCGCCATTAGACTTAAAAACTCGAACTTTTTTACCGTCTTCTAAAGTAGTAATGCCCACCCGATCACCTTTACCCGTATCCGGATTAAACAGCATTACGTTAGAACGGTGCAGCGGCAATTCCTGCTCGATGATGCCACCCTGGACGCCCGCATTCGGATTGCCCTTGGTGTGCTTCTTTGCCACATTCACGTTTTCAACCAAAATACGTTCTTCATCAATCATACGAACAACGGTGCCTCGGCGACCCTTGTCTTTACCTGCAATCACGATGACTTCATCGCCTGTTTTAATCTTGTTCATATCTCTAATTTCCCGATCAGACCTCTGAAACTCAGAGAACCTCCGGAGCCAGTGAAATAATTTTCATGAAGCTGCCGGTGCGAAGTTCACGAGTCACCGGGCCAAAAATGCGAGTGCCTATCGGCTCAAGACGAGCATTGAGCAAAACGGCTGCATTACCATCAAAACGAATGAGCGAACCATCAGACCTGCGCACACCCTTGCGAGTACGAACTACAACAGCGTTATAAACCTCGCCCTTCTTAACGCGGCCACGTGGAATCGCATCCTTAATACTGACCTTTATCACATCACCGATGCCGGCATAACGACGCTTAGAGCCGCCAAGAACCTTGATACACATCACACGACGTGCACCACTGTTGTCCGCTGCGTTTAGCATTGATTGCATTTGAATCATGAGTAATTTCCAGTAATGCCAGCGGCTCAGCCTGCGGCCCGTTCAACAATTTCAACCAACCGCCACGACTTACGCTTTGAGTACGGTCGGCACTCTGTGATAGCAACAATATCGCCAAGATTGCACTCATTCGCTTCATCATGAGCAAGCAACTTAGTGGTACGACGCAGGTACTTTCCATACAACGGATGCTTCACCTTGCGCTCAATAGTTACCGAAATGGTTTTATCCATGCCGGTACTAACTACTTTCGCGGTAATGGTACGAAGCTTTCCTGCTGATTCTGTTTTGTCAGTCATCACGCGGTCTCTTTCTTCTGTGCGGCGATTTCCTGCGCACGCAGCACTGTCTTAACACGAGCAATGTTCTTACGAACCTTGCGCATCTGATCGGGACGAGCATTTTGGCCTGTGGCCATTTGCATACGGAGATTGAACTGCTCCTTACGGAGAACAATCAACTCATCCAATAACTCGTCTTTCTTCTTGTCCTTCAATTCAGCGGCAATCATGAGAGCACCTGTCGGCTAACAAAGGTTGTCGCTATTGGAAGCTTAGCGGCAGCCAAACGGAAAGCTTCGCGAGCAACTTCTTCTTCAACGCCTTCCATTTCATAAAGCATACGACCAGGCTGAATCTGCGCAACCCAATATTCAACATTACCCTTGCCTTTACCCTGCCGCACTTCCAAGGGCTTTTTGGTGATTGGCTTATCTGGAAAAATTCGAATCCAAATCTTGCCGCCACGCTTAATCGATCGGGTCATCGCCCTACGAGCGGCCTCAATCTGGCGCGCCGTAATGCGGCCACGCCCGGTTGCTTTCAATCCAAACTCACCAAAGGAGACCGAACTACCGCGGATAGCAAGCCCACGGTTACGTCCCTTCATCTGCTTTCTAAATTTTGTTCTCTTCGGCTGGAGCATCTTACTTAGTCCTTATTGATCTTTAGCGTGCGCGCTGCTTTTCAGCGGTTTCTGGCGCTTCAGCTGTTACTGAATAATGCTCCAACAACTCACCCTTAAAGATCCAAACTTTCACACCGATAATGCCGTAGGTTGTTAAAGCCTCAGCAAACCCATAATCAATATCAGCACGCAATGTATGCAAAGGCACACGCCCTTCCCTATACCACTCAGAACGTGCAATCTCTGCGCCATTAAGACGACCGCCGACTTTAACTTTAATGCCACCGGCACCAAGTCGCATTGCGTTAGTAACAGAGCGTTTCATTGCGCGACGGAACATCACACGACGCTCCAATTGCTGCGCAATTCCTTCAGCCACCAACTGAGCATCAAGTTCAGGCTTACGGATTTCACTAATGTTTATTCGCACATCAGGAACCGGAGTACCCGTCAATTCAGATAAAGCAGCACGAAGCTTCTCGATATCCTCTCCCTTTTTGCCGATAACGACACCAGGACGAGCGGTGTGAATAGTCACATTGATCTTATTCACCGGGCGCTCAATCTGAATCTTCGCAACAGAAGCCTCTTTCAGCTTCTCCTTCAGGTACTCGCGAATCTGAAAATCCGAATGAACAAATTGCG
>Ga0206677_10000815_pt1 | contig 29831 bp, 27 predicted proteins | sample M130m12015metaG_FD_155475 | JGI IMG/M metagenome (GOLD analysis project Ga0206677, IMG submission 155475) | Ammonia-oxidizing marine archaeal communities from Monterey Bay, California, United States - M1 30m 12015 | ecosystem: Environmental > Aquatic > Marine > Intertidal zone | place: USA...
GGAGACCTTGTCATTTGGCGCATACATGACGCCCAGCATGGTCATTCGCATATCCATTTTTTGCGGCACAACGCGCAAATTGGCGGGCATGCCATGCTGGTTCGGCATGGCCAAAACCTCACTATCGCTGACCTTATCGCGGCCATGAAGATTGCCTTCCATGCGCATATTCATCTGGCGCAAGGAGACCATATATTCACCCGCCTTGTGCCGATGGTCGCCCATCACCCCAATCGGGGCATGGTTTTCCGGTGCGGCGGTTTTGGTGTGGGTATCATCGGCAAAGCCGAAATTGGGAGCGGCGGCGAGCGCCAAAATTAATGCGGCCTTTGGGGCCGTCCATTGATGTGTCATCAGACTGTCCTTTCAAAAAAATAGAGAATTTTTAGAAAAACAGTCGCGTGGGCGGGCCTCTTGGTTGGGCGGGCGCATGGGTGCGCCGCGATGGGGCGTGATACGCCAAATCCGGGGTTTGCGCTGTCTCCGGCTTGGGTTTTAACGCGCCGATAGCATTATCGGCCAGAGCAAAACCGGCCATTGGGCAGCAATCCGGCGTTGCGGTCTCAGCCGCTGCGCCTTTATCCTCAACATAAAGCGCGCGAACCGCGCCATCTTTACAAATGACATGCACATCGCCCACGCCATGACACGCCGAGGCGGTGACGCTTGAGGCCAGCAAAAAGGCGGCCAAGAGGAGATGCAAATAGCGCATGTGGGTTGACTAGCCGAGATGTCGGCTTTTTGCCAGAAAAACCCGCATGCTTTCCCCGGTTTATCGCCATATATACAATATAAAATGTAGAAATAATATTTATGCAAAAAAATATGGAAAATAGCTTTGCGAGGCGACGGGCTTTGCGTTATAACCGCCGCTAGATTGACAAGGATAGTCCGATGAGCAATGCGCCCAGCGAAGAGAAAGTTTTAAGCGTCGAGCATTACACCGACCGCTTGTTTAAATTTACCTGCACGCGACCCCAAAGTTTCCGCTTTCGCTCGGGCGAATTCATCATGATTGGCCTGCCGCAAGAAAATGGCAAACCGCTTTTGCGCGCTTATAGCGTGGCCAGCCCAAATTGGGACGACACGCTGGAATTTTATTCGATTAAAGTGCCCGATGGCCCGCTCACCTCCAAGCTGCAAAAAATCACCGCGGGCGATAAGGTGCTGCTGGGCAAAAAACCGGTCGGCACATTGGTGCTCGATGCGCTCAAGCCCGGCAAGCGGCTTTATATGTTCTCCACCGGCACGGGGTTTGCGCCTTTTGCCAGCCTGCTGCGTGACCCGGAAACTTATGAGAAATTTGACGAGGTGATTGTCACCCATAGCTGCCGCACTGTCGCCGAGCTGGCCTATAGCCGCGAGACGGTGGACGGGTTTTTGAACGACCCTGAAATTGGCGAGTTGGGCCGTGGCAAGCTGAAGCTCTATCAAAGCTGCACACGCGAAAGTTTTGCGCATGAAGGCCGCATTACCGACCTCATCCGCTCGGGTCAATTAAGCACCGATTTAGACGTGCCGCCGCTCAACCCCGACACGGACCGCGCCATGATTTGCGGCTCCATTGACATGACCAAAGAATTAAAAGGTCTGATGGAAGAGCACGGTCTGCGCGAGGGCGCCAATTCCGACCCCGCCGACTTCGTGATTGAACGCGCTTTTGTCGATTAATCGTCGATTAATATCAGCCGGTTTTAAGGCCGCCCAAATCCAAATCCACAAATTTGCCGCCCTCGTCTGCCAGCTTCTCAAGCGTTTTGGCAGGCTTCAGCGCCGGATTATCCGCTGCCAAACCCTGCATGGTGGCGAGAATTTTATCCGCGCCGGTCAGGTCACCATAAAACATTGGCCCGCCCGTATCGCCCGGCCAGCCATAGCCAAATGACCAAATAACATCAATATCGCTGGGCCGTTGGGCTTTGTTTTCTTCCAAAATAATCAGCGCCTCATTGACCATAGGATGCAGCAAGCGCGCCAAAATATCCTCTTGCGACAGACCCGATGCCCCCGCCGCAATGCCGGTCACATCAGCAATAATGCCCTCGGTCACCGCGCTGGGACTGCGCTGGCGATTTTCATCATAATCATAATAACCCGCGCCGGTTTTCTGGCCACGGCGGTCCATCTCGCATAAGCGGTCGCGTATCGGATTGCCGGTTTCAGCGCCTTTTTTCCAGCCAATATCAAGGCCCGCCAAATCCGACATTTGAAACGGCCCCATTTTAAAGCCGAAAGCGTTAAATGCATTATCGACATCCCAAGGCAATACGCCTTGATTGACCAGAGCTTGTGCTTCGCGCTGACGCGCCGCCAGGATGCGATTGCCGACAAAGCCCGGGCACACGCCGACCAGCGTGGCGACTTTGCCAATGGTCACGGCCAGCGCCATAGAGGTGGCGACCACATCATCCGCGGTGGCATCGGCGCGGACGATTTCCAACAGCTTCATCACATTGGCCGGTGAAAAGAAATGCAGCCCGATAACATCTTGCGGGCGCGCCGTCACGGCGGCAATCTCGTCAATATTCAGGGCCGATGTATTGGTCGCCAAAATCGCGCCCGGTTTGCAGATTTTATCGAGATTGGTGAAAATCTGCTTTTTCAAGCCCATATCCTCAAACACAGCCTCAATCACCAAATCGCAATCAGCGAGTTTTTCCATCTCCAGCACGCCGCTAATGCGGGCCATGCGCGCATCCACTTCGTCTTGCGGAAAACGCCCGCGATCGGCCGAGCGTTGATAATTGCCGCGCACCACGCCCAAGCCGCGGGTCAGCGCGTCTTCCTTGGTTTCGACAATAACCACCTCAATGCCGGCCGTGGCGAAATTCATCGCAATGCCGCCGCCCATGGTTCCGGCACCGATAATGCCGACTTTCTCAATCGACCGCATTGGCACATTATCGGCCAATCCATCGATGACCCGCGCCTTTTGGGTCGCGTCATTCATATAGGCTGCTGCATCACTCATCTTCATCTCCCTCGTGATAATTTGGCCGCATTGTGTCGCCTAATGCGCCGCCCTGCAAGGGGCGATGCATGAAAACCGCGCCATTATGACGGCGCGCATTGCTTGAGTTTGCCCGCCGCACGGTCTAGAAGAAAGGCTGATGAGAAAACATATGAAACCAAATGGGGCCGACCAATGACGCAAGACGATACCATTCATCTGCATAAGAATGATTTGCCCGACGGCTTGACCTTTACCGGTTCCATCGCGGTTGATACCGAGACTTTGGGTTTAAAACCGGCGCGCGACCGCTTGTGCTTGGTGCAGCTTTCTGCCGGTGACGGCTCGGTTCATATTGTGCAATTGGATGGCGAAAATTATGACGCGCCAAATTTAAAAGCCGTTTTGGGCGACCGCGCTCTGGTCAAAATTTTCCATTATGCGCGGTTTGATATGGCGGTGATTGCGCAATATTTAAATGTTCATGCCGCGCCGCTTTGGTGCACCAAAATTGCATCCAAACTGACGCGCACCTATACGGACCGCCACGGGCTGAAGGATTTATGTCGCGAATTATTGGCGGTGGATATGTCCAAAGCCCAGCAAAGCTCGGATTGGGGCGCGCCTGATTTATCCGATGCGCAGCTGAAATATGCCGCCTCGGATGTTCTCTATCTGCATTTGCTGAAAGAAAAACTTGAAACCATGCTTGACCGCGAAGGGCGTCGCCCAATGGCCGAAGCGTGTTTTGATTTCGTGCTGGTGCGCTCAGCCATGGATTTGGCAGGCTGGGAAGATATGGATATTTTCGCCCATTAGGCGGGTACCGCATGGCCAAGCAGCCGCATAGGGATAAACAAGCAGGCGCGGCCAATGCGGCCCATATTGCCGCTTATTCTCAACGCATTTTAACGCTGCGCCGTGTGCTGCCAATTGCCGCCTTTTTATTGTTAATGCTGTTGGTGCTGGCTGCCAATCCGGATTTGGCGCGCGCCCCGCAACCCAATAAGTTGACCAGTGATGATAATGACCGCTTGGTAATTGACCGGCCGGTCTTTCAAGGCCGTTTGCCCGATGGGCGGCGCTATGAATTGGCGGCGCTACAGGGCGGCCAAAAAATCAATGGCGATGTCAGCCTATCGGCGGCGCGTCTGGCGGTGGCGGCGTCGCAAGCGCATCCGTCCTTATCCTTTAGCGCCGATAAGGGTCTTTATCGGCTCAGCGATGATGGCATGGCCAGCCTGTCGGGCAATGTTGTCGTGCAAACCGGCGATGGCCGGCGCATCAGTACGGCGCATCTCGTCATGGATATGGAGAGGGCCAGCTGGCAAGCCCCGAAAGGCGCGACCATGCGCGCACCCAGTGGCGATGTGACGGCGCAGCTTATTGAGGCCGATGAGGCGCAAGGCCTGTATCGTTTTCACACCGTAAAAATGCGGCTGCATGGGCGCGCCAAAGACGCCCCGCAAATATCTCCATCGCCATCTGCGCCATCTGCGCCATCTGCTGTGCGTTTCACCACTGATGCAAGCGCGCCGATTGACCTTGAGGCCGGGCTGATGGTCTGGCAGCGCGGTGCGGATAGGGCGCGTTTTAGTGCGGGTGCGCGCATTGCCCAAGGGCCGCTCACATTGTCGGCGGCGCGTATTGATATTGTGCTGGCTGATGACGGTACGGCGCAAAGTCTGGCGGCGGACGGGCAGGTTATTTTGCGCTCGACCAATGATGCAGGCCGGGAGATGCGGCGCGCCGAAGCCGATAATGCGCTGATGGATTTAACGGCGAACACATTGGTGTTGCGCGGCGATGTGACGGTGGTGCAACCGGCTTTGACAAAAGACGCCCAAGACCGGCGCGTTAGTGGCGGGCAACTGACGCTGGATTTGGTCAGCGGTCAGGCGCGCTTGACCGGTGGTGGCGATAAACCGCGCGCGCGCATCGAATTGCGCTAGCGCAATCGGAAAATAGAGCATTGCGTTAGCGCGATTAAGAAACAGAGAATTGCGTTAGCGTCATTGCAGACATATAGTGTCGCCATGAACAGCCAAGCTGACCCATCTGATATGCGCCCGCCGACTCAAGGCGGCCTGCAAGCCATTGATCTTTGTAAATCTTATAAAGGGCGTCAGGTGGTGAAAAACATGGCGCTGCAATTTGACCGCCGCCAATCCATTGGCCTTTTGGGGCCAAATGGGGCCGGTAAGACGACCAGTTTTTACATGATTACCGGATTGGTGCGGCCTGATAGCGGGCGCATTTTATTGGATGGGCAGGATGTCTCGCATTTGCCCATGTATCGGCGCGCGCGTTTGGGCATTGGCTATTTGCCGCAAGAGGCGTCGATTTTCAGAACCCTATCGGTCGAAGCCAATATCATGTCGATTTTGCAAGTGGTTGAACCTGACCCGCAAGCGCAAAGAGAAAAACTGGAAAATCTCTTGCAGGAATTTTCAGTGACCCATGTACGCCATTCAGCCGGTGGCGCCTTATCGGGCGGGGAACGCCGCCGCGTGGAAATTGCCCGTGCTCTGGCCAGTGACCCCAGCTTTATTCTGCTCGATGAACCCTTTGCCGGTATTGATCCGATTGCCATTAGTGATATTCGCGAATTGGTGGCGCAATTAAAAGATCGCGGTTTGGGTGTGCTGATTACCGACCATAATGTGCGCGAGACGTTGAGCATTATTGACCGCGCCGTGATTATGCATGACGGCCATGTGCTGACCGAGGGCACGGCGGAAGAAATTGTCGATAATGAAGCCGTGCGCACGCATTATTTGGGCGATGATTTCTCGCTATAAGGCTGCCTCTTATTTTTCGCTATCTCCGCTTAAGCGGCATGACTCGACTCTGTCGGCTGCATCGGGCAGACTGATTTTATGGCACAGCCTTTTTGCAGGCATGTGGCTTATGTCCCTGCCTGCCGGGGCACATTATGGATTGGCGATTTTCGTCGATAAAATGTGCCCAGTGGGCTTCTTTTGACCATAACGCACTCTTTGTGCGCTCGTTTTGAGCGTCATTTGTGTCAGCAAAAAGAAAAGGAGACAAAATGAATATCAATATCACCGGCCGGCATATGGAGACCGGCACTGCCTTGAAAGAGCATGTTGAGACGCGCTTGGAAGATGCGGTTCATAAATATTTTGAACGCTCAGCCGATGTCAGCGTCACCTTCTCAAAACAAGGCCATGAGTTTCAAGCCGCCTGCGCGCTGCATCTCGATAGCGGGCTTTATCTGCACGCCTCCGGCGCGGCAGATGATGTCTATGCTTGCTTCGACCAATCGGTCGGCAAAATTGAAAAACAATTGCGCCGCTATAAAAGGCGGCTGAAAAACCATCACGACCAAAAACGTTTATCGGTCGGCGCGACGCCGGAGAAAATTTTGGCGCCTGAGCCGCAAGATGATGTGCCGGAAGAATTTTCTCCGGTGGTGATTGCCGAGAGCAAAAAGCAAGTGGCGCAATTAAGCGTCTCGGAAGCGGTGATGCAATTGGAAGTCGGGGCTGAGGATTTTGTATTGTTTAAAAGCGTGGCGCGCGATGCGCTGAGCCTGGTTTATAAGCGCAGCGACGGCAATATTGGCTGGCTGGAATTAAACCAGCCCGACAATTAAAGATTTAGAGGAATGGTGGAGCCAGGCGGAATCGAACCGCCGACCTCTTGCATGCCATGCAAGCGCTCTCCCAACTGAGCTATGGCCCCTAAGGGTAAATTCTGGCGGAAACTAATCGAAGGCGACGCCCCAATCAAGCCCTAAAGTTAGTCGTCATCCTCATCCGTCTCGAGGAAGCTTTCTTCATCGTCTTCATCATCTTCTAAAAGCGTCTCATCTTCATCATCATCGTCGAGCAAAGCTTCTTCTTCCTCAAGCAGCGTCTCGTCTTCATCATCATCGCTGTCATCGGATTCTTCATCGACCATGCCTTCAAGGCTGACGGCATTTTCGTCTTCTTCCAATTCGCCTTCTTCCTCTTTCTTTTCAGCCTCGGCTGTCGGCGCGACGGCGCGCACCGGGGCCGCCATAATGGCATCCGGATCGAAGGCATGCCCGCATTTGGGACATGTGGCAGGGGATTTATTTAAATCGTAGAATTTAGCTTCACAGGCTTCACAAGTGCGTTTTGCGCCCAGTTTCGGATCAACCATCCGACCCTCCGGTGAAAATTAACAGACAAACGTTCCTGCCATGAAGCGCCCGATCTGTCAAACAATCTGTCAGCTTTAATATATCGGCCCATGACCGCCATGCGGCGGCTGCTTGACGATGGGGCAGAAAAACGCGACAAAGCGCCATGAGTGGGATTGCCAAAAAACAACCGGCCAGTGCCAAACGCAGTGGTGCTTTGAGCGGCCATATGCGCGTGCCGGGCGATAAATCCATCTCCCATCGCGCCCTTATTTTGGCCGCCTGTGCCACCGGCACAAGTCGCGTCAGCGGCCTGTTGGAGGGCGATGATGTATTGGCCACGGCCAATGCCATGCGCGCCATGGGGGCCGAGATTGACAGAATTGAAAATGGCGATTGGCAGATTACCGGCGTTGGCCCGATGGGGCTGAAAAGCCCGTCCGCGCCGCTGGATTTCGGCAATGCCGGAACCGGTGCGCGCTTGGTGATGGGGCTGGTGGCCGGTGCGGGCATTAATGCCAGCTTTACCGGTGATGCTTCTTTGTCGTCGCGGCCCATGGGCCGGGTGCTTGACCCGCTGCGCCAAATGGGCGCGCAAGCCGACGCGGCTGAGGGTGCGCGCTTGCCGGTGCATATGAAAGCCGCCAGGCTGATGCCCGCCACCCTCACGCCGGATGTCGCCTCAGCGCAGGTTAAATCGGCTATTTTGCTGGCCGGTCTCGGCATTGCAGGCGATATTTCTGTGCGCGAGAAAACCCCAACACGCGGGCATAGCGAGACCATGCTGGCGCTGTTTGGCGCTGATATCAGTATCGGCGCGGCGGATGGGTTTCATTGTGTGAGCTTGCATAATCAGCATGGCCCGACCCGCTTAAAGGCGGTTGATTTGGATGTGCCCGGTGACCCGTCTTCGGCGGCGTTTCCCATCATTGCCGCGCTCACCGTGCCGGGCTCGGATGTGGTGTTGGAAAATGTCATGCTCAACCGCCAGCGCGATGGGCTTATCCGCGTCTTGCGCGATATGGGCGGGGCGATTGAGGTGATGAATGAGCGCCGCGCCAGTGGCGAGACCTGCGCCGATTTGCGGGTTAAATATGCGCCCCTGCACGGCATTGAGGTGTCGGCGGAGATGGCCCCTGACATGATTGATGAATTTCCCGCTTTGGCGATTGCCGCGGCCAGCGCGCAGGGCATCACCCATATGGCCGGATTGGCAGAATTGCGGGTTAAGGAAAGCGACCGCTTGGCCGCCATTGCGGCGGGCTTAACGGCCAATGGCGTCGCGGTTGAAACGGGCGCGGATTGGTTGCGCGTCACTGGTAGCCCGATTGAAGGCAGTCCGATTGCGGGCACGGGGATTAAGGGTGGCGGCATTGTAGAAACCCATCACGACCATCGCATTGCCATGGCGTTTTTATGTCTGGGTTTGGTGGCCAATCATCGGGTGACGGTTGATGACCGCGCCATGATTGCGACAAGCTTTCCGGAATTTTTTGATGTCATGGCCGGATTGGGAGCGCAGATTGACTGACCCGTCCCCGCTCTCACCCCTTATGACGCCGATTATCGCGGTGGACGGGCCTGCCGCCTCGGGCAAGGGCACATTGGCGCGCAAATTGGCGGCGCATTTTGATTTTGCCTATCTCGATACGGGCGCGCTTTATCGCGCCGTGGCGTTAAGCGTTATCGAAACCGGCGGCCAAGTCGATAAGGAACCCGATGCGGTGGCGGCGGCGCGGCGTTTTGATATGGCGCAATTAAGCGATGCCGCTTTTGCGGCGCGTTTGCGCACGGCGGAGACCGGCCGCGCAGCCTCTGTGGTGGCGGCCATGCCGGATGTGCGCGCCGCGATTATTGTGGCGCAGCGTCACTTTGCCGAAACCCCGCCCGCAGGCAAAGCCGGCGCGGTGTTGGATGGGCGCGATATTGGCACGAATATTTGCCCCGATGCGGCGGCGAAATTATTCATCACGGCGCGCACCACCATTCGTGCCGAACGGCGTTGGCAAGAATTGCAGCTTGATGATGCGTCACTGAGTTTTGAGACAGTGTTGCGCGATATTGAAGAACGCGATGCGCGCGATGCCGGCCGCGCCGCCGCGCCCATGCGGCAGGCGCAAGATGCGGACTTGCTAGATACCTCTGATTTGTCTATAGAAGAGGCGTTCGCAGCGGCTCTGGCTTTGGTTGATAAGAAAATCAACCTCTAGCCCGAAATCCAAAACCCCGCGTCCCATGATGGGGCGAGCATATTTTCAAAACTTTGCCCGAACCGGCAGCGCATTTTTGCGCGCATTTGCCGTTTGGGAAGTCCGGCTCTCACCCCGCATGGTCAGGGTGCCCGAAAATAAGGGCGAGTTTGGCATGAATTTAAGGAGACACATCACGTGTCTGAACAAAATACGGATATGGGTATGAACCCAAGCACTGATGATTTCGCCGCACTTTTGGAAGAAAGCTTCGGCACGGACGCCCCGATTGAAGGCACGGTTGTGCGCGGGCGCGTCACCGCAATTGAAAATGATTTGGCGATTGTTGATGTCGGCCTGAAAACCGAAGGCCGTGTGCCATTGCGCGAATTTTCCATGGCCGGTCAGCCTGCCGCTATCGGCGTTGGCGACGATGTGGAAGTTTTTGTTGACCGCATTGAAAATGCTATGGGCGAAGCGGTTTTGTCGCGTGACAAAGCCCGCCGCGAAGAAAGCTGGGTCAAGCTGGAGAAAAACTTTGAAGCTGATGAGCGCGTTGAAGGGGTTATCTTCGGTCGCGTGAAGGGCGGCTTTACGGTTGACCTGAACGGCGCGACGGCGTTTTTGCCGGGCAGCCAAGTGGATATTCGTCCGGTGCGTGACATCACGCCTTTGATGAACACACCGCAGCCTTTCCAAATTCTGAAAATGGACCGCCGCCGTGGCAATATTGTTGTCTCGCGCCGCGCCATTATGGAAGAAACCCGCGCCGAAGCGCGCAATGAGATTGTCTCTAATTTGCTGGAAGGCCAGCAAGTTGAGGGCGTCGTCAAAAACATCACCGATTATGGTGCCTTTGTTGATTTGGGCGGTGTCGATGGTCTGTTGCATGTCACGGATATTGCTTGGCGTCGCGTCAATCACCCCTCAGAAGTCCTGACGGTTGGTGAAACCGTGCGTGTGCAAGTGGTGAAAATCAACGCTGAAACACAGCGTATCAGCCTCGGCATGAAACAGCTTGAAGCCGACCCATGGGATGAAGCGGCTGCGAAATTTGAGCTGAACAGCAAGGTTAAAGGCCGCGTCACCAATATCACTGATTATGGTGCGTTTGTTGAATTGGATAATGGCATTGAAGGCCTCGTCCATGTCTCTGAAATGAGCTGGGTGAAGAAAAATGTGCATCCGGGCAAAATCGTATCAACCAGCCAAGAAGTTGAAGTCATGGTGTTGGAAGTGGATGCTGAGAAGCGCCGCATTTCACTGGGCCTCAAACAATGCATGGAAAATCCATGGGAAGACTTCTCATCGAAATTCCCGGTCGGCACGAAATTGTCAGGCGAGATTAAAAACATTACCGAATTTGGTTTGTTTGTCGGTCTCGATAATGACATTGACGGCATGGTGCATATTTCTGACCTTGATTGGAATGCCTCGGGCGACGAAGCACTGGCGCAATATGATAAAGGCCAAACCGTGGAAGCGGTGGTGCTGGATGTCGACCAAGATAAAGAGCGCGTGAGCTTGGGCATTAAACAGCTTGATGGTGACCCGTTTGAAAGCGTTGCTGATTTGCGCCGTGGCGATACCGTCACATGCGAAGTCACCGCCGTGACCGATGGTGGTCTTGAAGTGTCTGTTGCCGAAGGCGATGTGACGGCCTTTATCCGTCGCTCTGACCTGTCGCGTGACCGCCAAGACCAACGCCCTGAGCGTTTCCATATTGGCGATAAACTTGACGCCATGGTGACCAATCTTGACAAGCGCGACCGCCGTGTCGGCCTGTCAATTAAAGCCTTGGAAATCGCCGAAGAGAAAGAAGCCGTGGCACAATATGGCTCTTCCGATAGCGGCGCGTCATTGGGTGACATTTTGGGGGCCGCGTTGAACCGCGATGAAGCGCCTGCCGAAGCCGCACCTGCTGAAGAAGAGGCTCCTGCTGAGGAAGCTCCCGCTGAAGAGGCTCCCGCTGAAGAGGCTCCCGCTGAAGAGGCTCCTGCTGAGGAAGCTGCTGCTGAGGAAGCTCCCGCCGAGGAAGCTGCTGCGGAAGACGGCGATAAGTAAGCCGTTTTCTTAAGGCCTTTATGATATGAAATCCGGCCTGTTCGCGCAGGCCGGATTTTTTGTTATTTTCTATGAGACATGCGCTTGACGCGTCGCGGCCTTAATGGCAGCTTATACGAGCATTTTCAGAGGCGTGGCGATGATTAAATCAGAACTTATTGTCAAAATCGCGGAACTTTACCCGCATCTTTATCAGCGTGACGTGGAAACCATCGTCAATCAATTGCTCGATGAAATCGGCGATGCAATGGGGCGCGGTGACCGCGTCGAATTGCGGGGCTTTGGCACTTTTTCGGTGAAACAGCGTGAGGCCCGTATTGGCCGCAATCCGCGCACCGGTGAATCCGTGGCTGTGGCCAAAAAACATGCGCCGTTTTTCAAAACCGGTAAGGATTTGCGCGACCGCATGAACCGAGACGGCGGCCGCTAAACTTGGTCGGGCGCTGGTTGAAACCGGTGGCGCTTGTGGCCAAGCAGCTTGCTGCGCGTTTGGTGTTTCTCTCAACCCTTATTATTTTGCTGCCACTGGCCGTGCTCAATCGGCAGACCGTCACCATTGCCTTTAATCCGATGGATTTATTGCGCGACGCGCCGCAAGGCCGCCTCGCCATGCCACTTTTCATCGCGCTGTTTGCGCTGTTTATTCTGGGACTGATAGCGGGCTGGGTGATGGGGCGGCTTGGCCAAAACCGCGCGCCCTCCGTGCCGCGCCCAACTTCATCTCAAGCCGCATCTCAGCCCCTATCTGAGGCGACATCTGCAAGCCCTATGCCGCCGCGCCCGGTCGTGATAAGCAAAGCGCCAGAACCGACAGAGCCGCCAGAACCGGATACCGGAGATAAAGATGACACCGAAGCTGAACGCTGAGATTTATTGCGCCATTGATACGGCTGATAGTGCGCGCGCGGAAAGTTTGGCGGCGGATTTATCGGGCCATATTGGCGGGCTGAAAATCGGCTTTGAGTTTTTCTACGCGCATTATCAAACCGGTTTTCAAGCACTGGCCAAACACGGCATGCCGATATTTCTGGATTTAAAACTGCATGATATTCCCAACACGGTGGCGCAAGCCGTGCGGGCGCTTTTGCCGCTTGAGCCGCGCTTGTTGAATGTCCATGCCGGTGGCGGCGCGGCGATGATGCAGGCCGCTGCCCATGCGGCTTCTGAGGCCGAGGATAAGGGCTTGGCGGCCCCGACCATGTTGGCGGTCACTGTGCTGACCAGCCTGTCTGAAGCCGATTTACACGCGATGGGCGTGGCCGGAAATCCGCGCGATCAGGTTTTGCGCTTGGCCGCTTTGGCGCGCCAAAATGGCATGGATGGCGTTGTGTGCTCGGCCCATGAGATAGACGCTTTGCGCGCTGAAATGGGCGCTGATTTTAAATTAATCGTGCCGGGCATTCGCCCCGCCGGCAGTGCCAGCCATGATCAAAAACGGGTGATGACCCCCGAAGCGGCACAAGAAGCGGGCGCGGATATTTTGGTTATCGGGCGCGCCATTACCGAGGCGGCCCATGCCGGAGACGCGGCGCGCGCCATTATGGCCGATTTGGCGGCGGCGCGGGCGGCGCAGTGAGCCGATTATGATGAACCCTCCGGCGATAAAAATTTGTGGGCTGACACGGGCGCAAGATATTGACCATATGAACCGCCTTGGCGTTGAACTGGTCGGGTTTAATTTTGTCGAAAAATCGCCGCGCTTTGTGACGCAAGATAAGGGTGCCGGTTTGGCGGCCATGTGCCGCGCGCAAATGGAGCGCGTCGCGCTTTTGGTCAATCCCGATGATGATGCGGTGGACCGGGCCATGGCTGCGGTCAGCCCGCATCGCTTGCAATTGCACGGGGATGAAAGCCCGGCGCGGGTTAGTGAAATTAAGCGGCGAACGCATTGCGCCATTATTAAAGCGCTGCCGGTTGAGACGGCGCAGGATGTGGCGCGCGCCGCCGATTATCAAGATTGCGCCGATTGGTTTTTATTCGATGCCAAGCCGCCGCGCCATGAAGCCGCGCAAGGGGTCACTGGCGGGCATGGCGAAGCCTTTGACTGGACGGCGCTGAAGGCTTATGACCTCTCTCAGCCTTATCTTTTGGCCGGTGGCCTGACGGCTGACAATGTCGCTGAGGCGCTGAGTGTAAGTGGCGCGCCGATGGTCGATGCAGCCTCGGGCGTTGAAAGCGCCGCCGGAGAAAAAGACGAGCAGCTAATGGAAGCTTTTATCGCCGCCGTGCGCGGCCGGGAGTAATGTGAGCGTGGAGCAGAAAAACTCATTTCGAGCCGGACCTGATGAAAAAGGTCGCTTTGGACTTTATGGCGGCCGGTTTGTTGCCGAGACGCTCATGCCGCTCATCCTCGATTTGGAAGCGCATTATGAAGCGGCCCAAAAAGACCCGGCTTTTGCCGCGCAATTGGAAGATTTGCAGACCCATTATGTCGGCCGTCCCAGCCCGCTTTATTATGCCGAAAGGCTGACCGAGCATTTTGGTGGCGCGAAGATTTACCTCAAGCGCGATGAGCTGAACCATACGGGCAGCCATAAGATTAATAATTGTCTCGGGCAGATTTTGCTGGCCAAGCGCATGGGCAAAACCCGCATCATTGCCGAAACCGGTGCCGGTCAACATGGCGTGGCCGTGGCCACTGTGGCGGCTCGGTTTGGTTTGCCCTGCACAGTGTTTATGGGCGCGACCGATATTGAGCGACAAAAACCCAATGTCTTTCGCATGAAGCTTTTGGGCGCTGATATTCGACCGGTCACCTCCGGTGCGGGTACATTGAAGGATGCGATGAATGAAGCGCTGCGCGATTGGGTGACCCATGTTGAGGACACTTTTTATATTATCGGCACAGTGGCAGGCCCGCATCCCTATCCGGCCATGGTGCGCAATTTTCAATCCATTATCGGACGCGAAACCAAAGAGCAAATGCTGGCCCGTGAAGGACGCCTGCCCGATACGCTGATTGCGTGTATTGGCGGCGGCTCCAATGCTATGGGCTTGTTCCATCCGTTTTTGGATGATGCTGAGGTGAATATTATCGGCGTGGAAGCGGGTGGTTTTGGGCTGGATACGCCCGACCATGCCGCCTCTTTGGCCGGTGGCACGCCGGGCGTTTTGCACGGCAATCGCACTTATTTGCTGCAAGATGATGACGGTCAAATTATTGAAGGCCATTCCATCTCGGCCGGTCTCGACTATCCGGGCATTGGCCCCGAACATGCTTATTTGCGCGATACGGGCCGCGTCACTTATGTGTCAGCGACCGATAAGGAAGCCTTGGAAGCGTTCCAGCTCATCACCCGCCTTGAGGGCATTATTCCGGCGCTTGAGCCGAGCCATGCGCTGGCTCATGTCGGTAAAATTGCCGGAGATTTGCCCGCCGATCATTTATTGGTGATGAATATGTGCGGACGCGGCGATAAGGATGTGTTCGCCGTGGCCGAGCATTTGAATGTGGAGCTTTAATCATGAGCGCTCCCGCAAAACCCACAGAGCCTAAAAATCCTGTGACCAGCCGCATTGACGCGCTTTTTGCGCGCCTCAAAGCGGCCAATGAAAAAGCCTTTGTCGCCTTTGTGACGGCTGGCGACCCCGACCTTGATATTTCAGCCCGAATTCTGGCCGGTCTGCCGCAAGCCGGCGCTGATATTATTGAATTGGGTATGCCCTTTACCGACCCGATGGCCGATGGCCCGGCCATCCAAGCTGCCTCGCAACGCGCTTTGGCTGCCGGACAGACGCTTAAGGGCACGTTGGATATGGTGCGTAATTTTCGCGCCGATAATGACATCACGCCGATTGTGCTGATGGGTTATTACAATCCGATTTATACATATGGCGTTGATAAATTCCTATCCGATGCCAAAGCCGCCGGTATTGACGGGCTGATTATTGTTGACCTGCCGCCGGAAGAAGATGATGAATTATGCCTGCCCGCTATGGCGGCAGGGGTGAACTTCATTCGCCTCGCCACCCCGACAACAGATGAAAAACGCCTACCGGATGTGCTGAAAAATGCATCGGGTTTTGTCTATTATGTTTCGATTACCGGCATTACCGGCTCGGCCCCGCCGCAACAAAAAGCCGTTGCCGATAATATTGCGCGGCTTAAAAAACATACGGATTTGCCGATTTGTGTCGGCTTTGGCATTCGCACACCCGACCAAGCGGCGGCCATGGCGGCCATTGCCGATGGCGTTGTGGTCGGCTCGGCCTTGGTTGATGTGATTGGCGAAACGGCAGAAAACAGGGCGCAAACCGTCGATAAACTGCTCGCCCTTGCCAGCGCACTGGCCGAAGGTGTAAAAAGAACATAGCTAAAACAAGCGGCCAAGCCGTCAGGGGGCTGGACTCGAATTGGATAGACCCCGGATTGGATAGATTATGAACTGGATTAAGAATTTCGTTCGACCGCGCTTTCCAAGCGTTTTTCGCGAGCATGATGATACGCCCGATAATCTTTGGGAGGCGTGTAAGAAATGCGGCGAGATGATTTTTCATCGTGATTTGGAAAATCTGCAAAAAGTCTGCCCGGGCTGTGACCATCATATGCGTATTGGCGCGACGGCGCGTTTTGATGCGCTGTTCGATAAGGGCGTTTATGAGCTGATTGAGCTGCCCGATGTGGCGCATGACCCGCTTAAATTTAAAGATCAGAAAAAATATGCCGAGCGTCTGAAGGATGCGCGCACCAAAAGCGGTGACAAGGATGCGGTGAAAGTCGCCAAAGGTGATTTGGGCGGTCGTCCGGCGGTTATTGCGGTGCAGGATTTTCATTTTATGGGCGGCTCGCTGGGCATGGCCGCCGGTGAAGCGGTGGTGACGGCAGGTCAAACCGCGCTGGCGCTGAATGCGCCGTTAATTATGGTGGCTGCCGCCGGTGGCGCGCGCATGCAGGAGGGGATTTTATCCCTCATGCAAATGCCGCGCACCACGGTGATTGTGCAGCAATTGCGCGAACGCGGTCTGCCCTATTTGGTGGTGCTGACCGACCCGACGACAGGCGGCGTGACCGCGTCTTACGGCATGTTGGGCGATGTGCATATTGCCGAGCCGGGCGCGCTTATCGGTTTTGCCGGCCCGCGCGTCATTCAAGACACGATTAAGGAAAAACTGCCCGAGGGCTTTCAACGCGCCGAATATTTATTGGAGCATGGCATGGTTGATATGGTTGTGCACCGCCATGATATGCCCGTCACTTTGGCGCGGCTGATTGATTTAATGACCGGTGGTCGCGCCCCTGAAGGCGCAACGGCTTAACGCCCCATTTTGTCCGATAGCGGTTCAGATGTGTTGCTGGCGCGCCTTTTGGCGCTGCATCCGAGGCTGATTGATTTATCGCTCGACCGCATGTGGCGGCTCTTGGCGGCGCTTGACCATCCGCAAGATAAAACCCCGCCGATCATTCATATTGCCGGCACAAATGGCAAAGGCTCCACGGCGGCCATGTTGCGCGCCATATTGGAGGCCGAAGGCCATCGCGTGCATGCCTATCATTCGCCGCATCTCACGCGGTTTCATGAGCGCATTATTTTGGGCGGCGAGCCGATTGCCGAACCGCTTTTGGAAGAAATTTTGGCGCGGGTAGAGGCGGCCAATCAAGGCCGACCCATTACGTTTTTTGAGGTCACCACGGCGGCGGCGTTTCTGGCCTTTTCCGAATATCAGGCCGATTATTTAGTGCTGGAAGTCGGGCTTGGCGGCCGCTTGGATGCGACCAATGTGGTGACCCCCAAATGCACCGCCATCACGCCCATCAGCTTTGACCATCAAGAATTTTTGGGCGATACGCTGTTATCCATTGCTGAGGAAAAAGCCGGTATTTTGAAAGCCGGTGTGCCGCTGTTTCTTGCGCCCCAACAAAGCGAGGTCGAAGAATTTTTATTGACCCGCGCGGCGCGCACAGGTGCCGTGGTGAAAATGGCCGGACGCGATTTTCGCGCCACAGCGACGGATGCCGGGCTGGCCTTTGCCATAGATGATGAGATGCTGGCATTGCCGCAACCGGCTTTGCGCGGCGCGCATCAAATAGATAATGCCGCCACGGCACTGGCTTGCGCGCATTATTTGGGCATTGGTGCGGCGGCCATGGCGACCGGTTTGCAAACCGTGCGCTGGCCGGGGCGGCTACAAAAATTAACCCGCGGGCCCATGCTCAGCGCCTTGACGGCGCGCTTGCCTGAGGCGGATGTTTATTTGGATGGCGGGCATAATGAGGCGGCGGCGCATATTCTGGCCGATTGGCTGCTCGCGCAAAAGCCGCGTCCGGTGCATGTGGTGCTGGCCATGTTGGCCAGTAAAGCGCATGACCCCTATCTTGCGGCGCTGGCGCGGGTGCAGGCGGCGGGGCGTAATTTACATATTCACGCCGTGCCGATTGCCGATAATGAAAATGCGCTGGCCCCGCAAGATTTGGTCGCGGCGGCAAGACAGGCCGGTTGTGCGGCCACGGCGCATGATAATCCGGCGGCGGCTTTGGCGACGATTAGCGAGCCTGACGCTTTAGTGCTCATCGCCGGTTCGCTTTATCTCGCCGGTGCGGTGTTACAAAATCATCAGTGAGCGCGCTTAGAGGCTTTCGTCAATCCAGCTTTTAATATCGCTTTTCGGCGCGGCCCCGACTTTTGTGGCGGCGGCTTGTCCGTCTTGAAAAATCATCATGGTCGGAATGGAGCGCACGCCATAAGTGGTCGGGCTTTCCGGATTCTCATCAATATTGATTTTAATGATGGATAGCTTGCCGTCATATTCGGCTGATAATTCTTCCAATGCGGGTGCAATCTGCTTGCACGGGCCGCACCATTCGGCCCAGAAATCGACCAGAACCGGGCCGTCAGCATTAATCACGTTTTGCTCAAACTCGTCATCATTTATGTGCGACACACTCATTTCGGTCTCCTTTTCCGCTTGTCTCTAATTTAGGGGCGCGCCTCATGATTCTCAAGGGGGCTGCCGCGCATGATTTTATCCGTCTCATGAATCCGACGGGGCCGGGCTGCGCCCGTGTAAAATCACATCCAATGCGGCGTCGAGATTATCGGGGCTGAGCCAATCAATGCGGCCGGTCTGCGTCCATACCAAGCCACAGCGCGTGGTCTTGCCCGGTTTGGCGGCGCGCATCAGCGCATAATAGGCGGCCATTTGGCGTTGATACACACCACCATCGCGCTCGGCAGGCGGCGTACCGGTTTTGAAATCAACCAATAAAATCCCCTCATCGGTTTCAACCAAACGGTCAATCTGCCCGGACAGGGCCAATCGCGTCCCATCATGGCGGGTCAAAAAACCGCCAATCGGTGCTTCCGCCAATGCGCCCGCGCCAAATAAGGGTGCCAAATCCGCATCGGCCATAACGCCCAAAACCTGCGCCACAATATCCGCATCGGCTGCGCCCTCATGATGGGTCAAATAAGCGCGCGCGGCGGCATCGCGTTGCGCCGCATCATAGCGCGGCAGAATTTCCAACAGGCGATGCACCAAACGCCCCCGCGCCGCCGCTTGGCGCAGGCGTTCGGCATCGGCTTGCGCCGTATCCGTGCCATCCGGCGCGCCATAGCTGCCCATCATATGGCCTATCGCCGCGGATTGGGCGGCATCATTATCGGGCAGATTGGAGGGTGAGAATATTTTATCGCCAAAAAACGCATGCCCCGCACTGTTTTGTGTCACACCTTGCGTCACCCAATCGGGGGCTGCCGCTTCATGGTCTATATTGCGCGATTGCGGCGCATCACGCGGTTCAGGCGGCGTAAGCGGGGTCTCGCCGGCAGCCAAGGTTTGCCGTTGCGTCTCGTCCAAAGCCGAGGCGGCCAGCGCATACCAGCTATCCTTTGGCGCTTCGGTCTGCCCTTTTTGCAACCATCCGGCGACATAAAGCCGGTCGCGGGCGCGCGTCATGGCGACATATAAAAGCCGCTTTTCCTCTTCCATGGCGGCTTGCGTGGCGGCTTCCACTTGCGCCGCATTATGAGCGTCGCGCAAGCCCGATGCGGCGCGCCATAGCGGTACACGCGGCGTGCCATTTTCGGCGACCTCAAATTGCACGCGGTCACTGCTGCCCCCTTGCCGCACAGCCGGTCGGCATGTATCGGGCAAAAAGACAATCGGCGCTTCCAAGCCCTTAGCCCCATGTACGGTCATAATGCGCACGGCACTGCCCCCGGCTTCCATATCGCGTTTAATATCTTGGCTGCCCTGGCGCAACCAATGCACAAAGCCTTGCAGGCTGGCCGCATGGCGCGCCTCATAGGTCAAAGCCAGACGCAGCAATTCGCCAAGCGGGTCGTCAATCTCCGGCCCCAAGCGGCGGCTCAGTAATTTATGGCCGCCTTGCGCGCCCAAAAATTGCGCCAGCAAATCATAAGGCGAGAGAAAATCACTTTTGCGGCGCAGCCAATCCAGCCGCTCATGCGCCGCCAGCAGCGCATCATCAGGGTGATTGTCTAACGCATCCTGCATGGCCTGCCATAAGGTGCCACTGCGCTCATGCGCCAAATCAAACAGCGCATCTTCGTTTAACCCGCCCAAGGGCGAGCGCAGGAAAATCGCCAAAGCCATGTCATCACTGGGATTAAGCGCAACATCCAGCGCGGTCAGCATATCGGCCACGGCCAATTGTTGCAGCAGCACCATGCGGTCGGCACCGGCAACATTTATGTCGCGGCGTTTCAACGCGCGCGTCAGCTCCGACACAAAGGCGTCGCGCTTGCGCACCAGCACCAAAATATCTCCGGCCGTGATGTTTTGCGACGCATCCGCCAGCAGCTCTGAAATCTTCTCGGCAATTTGTCCGGCCAGCTTGCTGCGCCCGCTCACTTGCGTGCTGTCAGGAATTTGCCATGCCTCCAGCGCGTCTTTTTCGCGCGGCGTCACCAATGGCGGCCAAAACTCGACATGGCCAATATCTGCGGCGCGCTCAGCTTGGTGGATGATGGGCGCATGGCTCGCGCTGACCCCTTTGCGGGTTTGTTCATCGGCAAAAACCAAATCAACGGCGGCCAGAATTTGCGGGGCTGAGCGCCATGATTTGGTCATGGGCACATAAGAAAATTGCCCACCAATGGCCGTCACGGCTTGCTCAAAATAGTTCCGTTGTCGGTCAAAGCCGTCCGGATCGGCCCCTTGAAAACTGAAAATGGATTGCTTTTCATCACCCACGGCAAAAATCGTGCGTGGGCGGTCATCGCGCGCGCCCTTATTAGCATCCAGTCCGGCATCATCGAAAAACGCCTCGGCCAGAGCAGTAATGACCTGCCATTGCGCCGGGCTGGTATCTTGCGCCTCATCGACCAAAATATGCTCAAGGCCATTATCAATTTTATACAAAACCCATTGCGCCGCGCCCTCACCGGCCAATAGCCGATTGGTCATGGCTACCAAATCATTATAGTCCAGCACGGCGCGGCGGGTTTTTTCAGCCTGATAAGTCTCCAGCAAGGCATCGGCAAAAACATAAAGCGCGGCGGTCAACTGATAATTGGCCAGCGCCTTCAGGCGCTCATTCAACACCGCCATCTCATCAGCCGCTTGGTCAAATGCGTGCGCCAGTTCCGGCTCTTGCGCGGCGCGGGGCTTGGTATAAAGCGTGGCGCGGGGTGTGCCTTTTTCGGTGAAAAACACGGCGCGCAAATAAGGCCATGCGCTTTCCGCATCCTCTTTTTGCAGCGCCAAATATTGCGTCAGGCGTTTGGCTTGGGCTTGGTCATTCGCACCACCCTCGGCAAGCCAGGGCGTTGCGGCGCGCGCCAGCGGGTTGATTGTTTCACCTGCCGTGGCAATCAATGTGGCGGCAGCGGGCATAGCACCGTCGGCACCGCGCAAGCCGTCAAGCTGCATGGCGTGCGCCAAGGCACGCAAATTATCGGCGGCGCGGCGTGGGTCAAAGCTATCGCGCGCGGCAATGATTTGGCGTCCCAAGCCCATTAAATCGCTCTCGGCCAAGGCGCGGGTCAACACGGCCATGGCGGCGGCGCGGTCGGGCCGGTGTGTGTGTAATAATAAATCCGCAATCAGACCGGCCTCAAGACTGCGCGCCTCTTGGTCATCCATCAGGTCAAAATGCGGCGATAATCCGGCCTCCAGCGGAAAACGTTTCAGCAGGCTTTCGCAAAATCCGTGAATCGTCTGCACCCGCAAACCGCCCGGGGTTTCCAGCGCGCGGGCAAATAATATGCGCGCCTGTGTCAGCACCCCATCATCCACCGGCGCGCCCAGCCTATCGGTAATTTCTTGCGCCAAGCGCGCATCATCAAGCAGCGCCCATTCGGCCAAAAGGTCAAACAAGCGTCCTTGCATCTCGGCCGCCGCGGCGCGTGTATAGGTCAGGCAAAGCAGTTTTTCAGGCGCGACCCCATCCAGCATGAGGCGCACCAGACGCGATACGAGAATATAGGTTTTGCCCGCACCGGCATTGGCCCCGACCCAAGCCGAGCCATGCGGGTTCAGCGCTTGGCTTAAATCCGTATCCGGGGTTTGGGACGCGCCGCTCATGCCTCATCCTCATCATGCCATTCGGGGCTGCGCGCCAAATGGTCAAATGGCGTATCGGCCAGATTTTGCGCGCCAAAGCGCGGGCGCGGGCGAATATGCACCAAATAGGGTTGCTCGGGCGCGTCATAGCGCGCCATTAGGCGGCGCACCATATCCAGCACCCCATCAATCAGCGCATCATCGCAATCAAAATGCGTCGGCTCGGCAGCCGGTGTGCGACCGGTCAATTTCATATAGGTCAGGGCCGAACATGTGCCGGAGAGGGCGGTGGTTTGATGGGTAAAAGCCCCATCGCGCAAAATCGCCGCTTCCAAACTCAGTTGGGGGGCCAAATGGCTTTTAATGCGGCTGCTCGGCGGCACGGCACCGGTTTTATAATCAATAATCTCAAAGCGGCCATCGGCATGGCGGTCGAGCCGGTCGGCCTTGGCGGTCACGGTGACATCACCCAATGCCAGCTTGCCGCTCACCTCGACAAAACTGTCTGTCACCATATCGGCCCGTCCGGCTTCATAATCGGCCAGCCAAAAGGCCAAAGCCTTCAGCCGCGCCTGCCAAAATTGCATCAACGCCGCACCGCCCGCATGATGGCTTTCTTCTTCGCGCGCCAGCTTGAGAAAAGCCGCCACCGCATCGGGCGCTTTATGCTGCTTGGCGGCGATAAAGCGTTCCATGAGGCGATGCAGGAAAATGCCGCGATGCGCCGCATTGGGCGGGGCATCTATCGGCTCAAAGGCGCGCAGCTTTAAAATTTTACGCGCGTAAATCTCATAAGGATTATGCAGCAGCGTCTCAATTTGTGTCACCGATAAACGGCGCGGGCGCGCGGCTTTGGGCGGGGTCGGGCGCGGCGCGCTTTCGGGTTGGGCCGGGCCATCGGCCCGGTCGAGCGCCTGCCACCAAGTGACCAAAATATCGCCCTTATCGCGCGGCAGATGACCTGCCAGTGTTTCCAGCCGTCGCAACCATCGCGCCGCGACACTTGGTGCGCCGTCAATTTTTTCGGCACGGGTCACATAAACTTCCGGCGCGGCGGCGGCTTGCACGAAATCATGCGCCGCTTGGCCGATTTGACGCTCGGGCTGGCTCATGCCCAAAGCGGCGCGCATCGGGCGCGACAGCCACGGGCCGGTTTCCGGCATGGGTGGCCAAACGGTTTCATTCAGCCCGCCCAAAATCATCACATCGGCTTGCATTAAACGCGCTTCCAGTGGCCCCAATATGGCCAAGCGCGGTTGACCGGGCACTTGTCGCCGCACGCTTTGGCGCATCAGCCACATATCAAAAAGCGCCGGAAAATCCTCTTGCGCCATATTCGGCGCAAGGTCGCTATGGGCTCCCAATGTCTCAAATAAATTGGCTAAAGCGCGCCCTTGCTCATCATTTTGAAACAAGGTCTGGGCGGCAAAAGCCGCTTGGCGCGCTTCATTATCGGTCTCATCTTGCGTATCCGTATCGCGCAAAAGCGGCCCAAGCGTTGCCAAAATCATATGTAAATGCGTCGCCATAGATATGTCGGTTCGCTCTGCCGCCGCCATCATCGGCGCGAAGGCGGTTTCCAGCCGCGTCAATAAAGCCTGCGCGGCGGCGCGGTCCGGTTCGGTGAGCGTGTCATTTTGGCTAAGGCCTGCTTGCAAAGCCGAGAGGCCGCCAAAGGGCCGCGGCCCGCGCAAGACGGCATTTTCCAAAAGCCGCACATGCGCCATATGCGCGCCACGCGACTGCCCCAAACATACGAGCGGATGTTTGAGCAAAGCCAGCATATCAACCGGTGCAAAACCCGCGCCATGCGCTTGCAGCGCCAAACGCATCAGGCGGGCGCGGGGCAAATTGGCCAAGGGCTGACCGGCGGAATCATCAATATCAATGCCCCAGCGTTTTAACTCGGCCGAAACGCGCCGCGCCAAATTGCGGTCGCGCGTCACCAGCGCGGCGGTTTTGGTGTCATGCTCTAAAACCTCGCGCATGGCCAAGGCAATCGCACCGGCCTCGGCGCGCATATCGGGGGCTTCAATCAGCGTCAAACCGTGCAGCGTGTCGCTTTTTGCCGGACGCTCAAAATTGACCCATTGCGCGGTATGGGCGGCAGGCACAAGCGCCTGATTAAGCAAAGCGGCGCGCGGCGCTTCGGGCGCGCTGGCCGGAAAACGCTTCACCGCTTGCGGCGTGGTTTTCATATGGTGCAATAATTGCGCCAGCGCATATTGCGGATGCACCTCATCCTTGGCGATGGCCTGCCAAAGCGCGGGCGAGGCGGTTTCATCCAGCCCGGGCAACACCACGGCACCACGCGGCAAGCCTGCAATCAGTGTCAATAAATCAGCCGTGGCGCGAATCGAACCGGTCGAACCGGCGGCCAAAATCGGATAATCGGGCGGCGTGTCTTGCCAATTTTGCCGCCGTCGGTCGAGCAGCGCATTGCGCCGTGCGGTCGGGTCCATCTGCCCAACCTCATCCAGCTGGTCGGGCCAATAGCGCACAACAATATTCAGCAAAGAGACAATATGTTGCCAGTTTTCGGCAAGACTTTCGGGTGCCAGCGTGTCGAGTTTTTCAAGACGGGCTTGTTCGTTTTGGGTCTGGTCAAGAAAGCTCTCCAAATCATGCACCAAAGCGGAAAGCTTGACCGGATTGAGGGTCTCGCCCGCCGCGCCGCCAAGCCCGCCTTGCTCGGCCCAGGCGGCGACCAGCGGCAGAAGATGAAAATGCCGCGCCATTTGGTCAATGGCGGGCTTTAAATCATCTGCCGCCATGCTGGCCGTCAGCGTATCGGGCATATCCTCATCAAGATCGCCAAGCGTATCAATGCGCGGCAGCAAAAGCGCATCGCGCCCGTTTTGCGCGGCTTGCCCAACCATCTCACCGGCCAACATGCGCGCGGCGCGGCGCGTCGGCAGCAGAATGTGAACATCCTCAAGGCGGCACGCGCCAAATAAGGTGGCGCGATGTGTATCATCAAGCAGGGCGGTAGCCAGACGCGGCAAAAAGGCCTGTCCGGCGGCGATATTATAGAGGTTGAGCTCTGCCGCTTCTTGTTTGTCTTGGGGCGCATCGGAATCAGTCATGCCGCATTATAGCATGGCATGGGGCTGATGCTGATAAGGCAGGGTCAGATTAACCACGCTTGTTTTGCGTCCCGTCATCGTCTCTCAGCATCAGTCTCTCAGCATCAGCTTCTTGGCATCAGCTGCTTATCATAAGTTCCTCGGCTGCGGCGCGTCCGGCGGGCGTGCCGACATGCATCCATTGCCCGTTCAGCTCATAGCCGTAAAGCGCGTGTTTTTCGGCGGCGGCGTCATAAGCCAGATTGAGCGAAAACGCGCCCTCGGGCAGCGCGTCAAACAGCGCCGGGGTCAAAATCTGCACACCGGCAAAAACATAAGGGGCTGTTGCGCCTTTGGGGGTTTGGGCGCGCCGCGTCAATTGCCCGTCAGCGCGGCGGTCATAATCGCCCGCGCCGTCATAGCCGGTGGTTTTTTGGGTCGGGCAGAGCATCAGCAGCGCTTGCATTTGGGCGGCTTTAAAGGCGGCGAGAAAAGCCGGAAGGGCGGCATTGGCATTATCGGTCTCGCGCCATAAGACATCGCCATTGGCGACCAGAAACGGCTTGGCTCCCAAAAGCGGCAGGGCTTTTTTCACCCCGCCACCGGTTTCCAGCAGCGCGGCGCGCTCATCCGAAAAAATAATCTCGCAAGCCCCCTCATAGGTCGCCATAGCGCGTTCAATATGGGCGGCTTTATGATGCAGATTGATGATTATTTTTTTTATGCCGCTCGCCTCCAGCCGCGCCACCATCCGCATAAGCAGGCTTTGACCGGCAATCTCGGTCAGCGGTTTGGGCGGGTCATCGGGCGCGCTTTGCATGCGCGTGCCCTTGCCTGCGGCCAATATCATCGCCGTATCTATCATGCGTCCCTATCCAATATAGACGGGTTTAGGGCATGCGGCGCATGGGCGTGCAACCAATCGGCGACGGGCTTCAGGCAGGGCACCTCAAGCTGGGCCTTCAAATAGCCGATAATGCGCGGCATATGCGCCAAATAGGCGGGCTTGGCATCGCGCTGGGCAAGACGGATGAAAATACCGGCAATTTTGAGATTGCGCTGCATGGTGCATATCGCCAAAGCCTCGCCAAACCGCGCGCGCGCCTTTTTGTCATCGCCAAAACGGCGGGTCAGATAATGAGCCAGTGCCGCATCGCGATGGGGCGCGACAACATCGAGGCGGGCATCATAAAGCAGCGAGGCGAGGTCATAAGCGGCATGGCCTTGCAGCGCGTCTTGCACATCAATCAGCCCGATGCGATGGCGCGCTTGGGCGTGGTCGCGCCAAATAAGATTGACGCAATGATAATCGCGCAAAACCGTAACCGGCGGGACGTCCATTAATGAGGCACCCAATTCCTGCCAAATTTCATGCCATTCGGCCTTGGCCGCCTCGCTTGGCGTGATGCCGCAATAGGGCAAATACCAATCGGTAAAAAGCGAGGCTTCAATGGCCTGCACCGCGCCATCATAGGCGGGCAGAAAATCCGGCGGTTCTTGCGCGTGTAAATGCAACAGGGTCTCGACGGCCTCGAAATAAAAGACGGCTTTATCAAGGCCGCTATTGGCGGCAATCGTGCGGTCGCCAAAATCCTCCAACAGGGCAAATCCGGCGTCGCGGTCAAGCGCATAAAGCTGGGGCGCGGCCAGCCCGCTTTGGCGCAACCAGCCCACCATATCGGCAAAGCGCGGCATGGCCTCGGCCAAATGAGCCACTTGGCTATAGGGCTTGCCGTCATAAACCGCCGGCCCGTCGGGCGTCTTTTGCCAATCCATCAGCACGGCGCTTTGGGGTTTTGGGGCTTGCTCCAAATGCAAACGCTCATAACGCCGCGTTGAGGCGTCGCCAGCCAGCGGTGCGCGCCGCGCCGCGTGCCAATCAGTGGCGGCCAGAAAAGCCGATAAGGCCGCATCGCGGGCAGCGGCTTTTTCAATCTGCGCGCAAATTTGCGGGGCGGCGGTTATGGTGATGATGCGGCTTTCATTATCGGTTTTTGCATCATCGGCACTTTTTTCACCGGTAGGCGCATCATTGGCTGCGAGATGAATATTAATATCCGGCGCGGGCAAAATACCGGCCCCGTTTTGCGCCCATTCAATCAAACAAATATGGTCGGCCAGCGCATCCATAATGCCCAACTCGTCCAATTCCTCAGCCGCGCCAAGGCGGTATAAATCGGCATGAAGAATGGCCGGTGGGCCGTCATAGGGTTGCACCAGCGCAAAGGTCGGGCTGGGCACTTGGGTCTCTTGGCCGTGCAGGGCGCGAATAAACCCGCGCGCGAAAGCGGTTTTGCCCGCGCCCAAATCGCCGTTTAAAAATATCAGCGCAGGCGCGTCCAATGCCGCGCCCAGCCATGCAGCCAGACGCGCTGTCGCCGCTTCATCGGCGCTGTCAAAAATAAATCGGCTTTCTGCCATATCTGCTTTTACGAAGCCGATAGGGTTTCGGCAAGCTAGTAGCGATAATGCTCCGGCTTATACGGACCGGCTTGTTCAATGCCCAAATAATCGGCTTGGTCGGTTGACAGTTCGGTTAGCTTGGCCCCCAGCTTGGCAAGGTGCAGACGCGCCACTTTTTCATCCAAATGTTTGGGCAGCACATAGACTTGCTTTTCGTAATTATCACCATTTTGCCAAAGCTCGATTTGCGCCAAAACCTGATTGGTAAAGCTGGCGCTCATCACAAAGCTTGGGTGGCCGGTGGCGCACCCCAAATTGAGCAGGCGACCTTCGGCCAAAAGGATAATCCGCTTGCCGTCGGGAAATTCAATTTCATCAACTTGCGGCTTCACATTATGCCAAGCCATATTTTTCAGCGCGGCGACCTGAATTTCACTATCGAAATGGCCGATATTGCCGACAATGGCGCGGTCTTTCATCTCGCGCATATGTTCCAGCGTGATAATGTCCTTATTGCCCGTCGCGGTGATGAAAATATCAGCCATCGGCGCGGCTTCTTCCATAGTGGTGACTTCATAGCCTTCCATGGCGGCTTGCAGGGCGCAAATCGGGTCAACCTCGGTCACCATGACGCGGGCCCCTTGAGAGCGCAGGCTTTCTGCCGAGCCTTTGCCGACATCGCCATAGCCGCACACAACGGCAATTTTACCGGCCATCATCACATCTGTGGCGCGCTTGACGCCATCGACAAGGCTTTCGCGGCAGCCATAAAGATTGTCAAATTTCGATTTGGTGACACTGTCATTGACATTAATCGCCGGAATTTTCAGCGAGCCGTCCTTGGCCATTTCATAAAGCCGCAACACGCCGGTTGTGGTCTCTTCTGATACGCCGACACAATCATCAAGAATCTCGGGATATTTCTCATGGCACAATGTGGTCAAATCGCCGCCATCATCGAGCAGAATATTCGGTGTCCAGCCATCGGGGCCTTTAATGGTTTGCTCAACGCACCACCAATATTCTTCTTCCGTTTCTTCTTTCCAGGCAAATACCGGCACGCCGGTTTCTGCAATGGCGGCGGCGGCATGGTCTTGGGTCGAGAAGATATTGCACGATGACCAGCGCACTTCGGCACCCAAAGCGGTCAATGTTTCAATCAGCACGGCGGTCTGAATGGTCATGTGCAAGCAACCGGTCACGCGCGCGCCCTTGAGCGGCTTGGCTTGTCCATATTCATCGCGCAGCGCCATCAGACCGGGCATTTCGGTTTCGGCAATGGCGATTTCCTTGCGACCCCAATCGGCCAGTGAAATATCGGCAACTTTATAATCTTGGCTCATCGTTTATCTCCTGCGATTTCGGCTGTTCTAGCAGTTTGAGGGCCGTGGGGCAAGAAACATATAAAGGTTTCTTTATATACCGGAAGGGCGGCCTTATCGGGGGCAATGCGGCACCATAAGCCTAATCCTCGCCAAATTTATCGGCAATAAGCGCCGCCAAAGCCGCAATCGCCGCCTCGGCATCAGTGCCTTGTGCGGCAATGGTGATGGTGGTGTCCAGCGATGCGCCCAGCATCATCAACCCCATAATGGAAGTGGCATTGACCGTCTCATCGCCGCGCGAGACGCTGATATGGGCGTCAAACCCCTCCGCCATATTGACGAATTTGGCCGAGGCGCGCGCATGCAGGCCGCGCTTGTTTAAAATTGTGACATCGCGCTGCGCGGCGGGCTTATCGGTCATATTGGCCGCGCCCCGCCATATCAGGCTCATTCATCAGATGCATTGCCCAAGACTTCGCTGGCCACGGAAATATATTTTTGCGCCGCTTGTTTGGCTTCCAATACGGCATCGCCCAAAGCCATGGTCTCGCGCACTGAGGTCAGTTTAATCAGCATGGGCAGGTTAATGCCGGCAATCACTTCGACGCGGTTTTTTTCCAATAGCGAAATCGCCAGATTGGACGGCGTGCCGCCAAACATATCGGTCAGCAAAACCACCCCGCTGCCGCTATCGACCTCGCCAATGGCATCGACAATATCTTGTCGCCGCTTTTCCATATTATCATCCGCGCCAATGCAAATGGTCGCCAAATGCGTTTGCGCGCCAACGACATGTTCCAGCGCGGCGCGAAATTCATCCGCCAAAGCCCCATGGGTTACCAAAACCAAACCGATCATATGCGTCTCCTATCTTGTTTCACCTTGCAAGAGTTTCGCGCCTCAATCAAGCCGCCGCCTCACTTGCAATTTGAGGGGTCATCATCAGCGCGATATATGCCGCTTTGGCGAAATCCGGTTTGCGGCAAATGCGCCAGCGCCTGCATAATCACGCTGGGCGTGGCGCGGTCATGGCTGTGCAGCGCAAGCTCGGGCAGGGTGGCGTCTTGATGGGTGAAAAACGCCTCAGGCGCGACACGCGGCACATTTTGGCGCGCCACCAGCCGCACGCAAAGGGCCAGTGCCGCCTCGCTCACATGCGCTAGGGCCACCACCCCCAATCCGCGCAATTCCAATTGACCGGCCAATAAGGGCGGCGGGGCGGCGTATAAAGCGCCGTCT
>Ga0206677_10000817_pt1 | contig 29805 bp, 30 predicted proteins | sample M130m12015metaG_FD_155475 | JGI IMG/M metagenome (GOLD analysis project Ga0206677, IMG submission 155475) | Ammonia-oxidizing marine archaeal communities from Monterey Bay, California, United States - M1 30m 12015 | ecosystem: Environmental > Aquatic > Marine > Intertidal zone | place: USA...
AATTACTACATCTTATCGTTGGCCGATTCCACATCGAGCTGGGTATCCACCTATGGTCTAGTCGCGCACAACTGGCGCTGGATGTTAGGCATTGAAGCGCTTCCTGCAATCGTTTACTTTTTAGCGTTGTTTAGTGTCCCAAACAGTCCAAGATGGCTTATGAGTAAGGGCGATGAGTCAAGAGCCACTGGGGTTTTACATAAGTTCATTTCCATTGAGGAAACTTCAGAAGAGATTTCGGCTATTCAAAAGGCTTTGAGTGATGTGAAAGGTGCTAAAAAAACACCGATTAGCGAATTATTTAAGCCTGCTATGAGATTAGTTCTAACCATCGGTATAGTTGTATCGGTCTTGCAACAAATTACGGGTATAAATGCAGTGTTCTTTTATGCACCCATGATCTTCGAGCAATCCGGTATAGGCACAAACGCCTCGTTTATTCAAGCCGTGCTTGTGGGTATTACCAATCTCCTTTTTACGGTTATTGCCATGGCACTCATTGACCGAATAGGTCGTAAGCCATTACTCGTCGCAGGTGTCTCGGGAATCGTACTCTTTATGGCTTTACTTTCATACGGATTCAGCTCTGCTACCTACACCTTAGGCAACAATCAGGTCGCCTCTTTGGATGTTGCAGTACAGGAAAATATCGGACCACTTATCGATGTGCAATTTACCAATGATGTTGCCTATAAATCGGCTTTACAAGAGGTTCTAGGGATGGAACAAGCTAAAATGCACGAGAGCGAATTAATCAAAGCCGCAATACACATGAACCCAACCCTTATTCTAGTAGGTATCATAGGATTTGTGGCTTGTTTTGCCGTTTCCTTAGGTCCTGTAATGTGGGTGCTTTTTTCCGAATTGTTTCCTCTCAAAATTCGTGGAATTGCCATTTCGTTCGTTGGCTTCATAAATTCCGGAGTCTCCGCGCTGGTGCAGTTCGTTTTTCCTTGGGAACTTTCTTCGCTTGGAAGTGCAGCGACATTTATGATCTATGGCGTTTTCGCATTCATTGGGCTCGTATGTATCGTCCGACTATTGCCAGAGACTAAAGGAAAGTCTTTGGAAGAATTAGAGATCGAATTGGTCAAGTAGAACATCAGACTCCATACAACGTTTAGTATTTACATTTGAAGTATCTTTAAATGGAGTACACGCAAACGTGGTGCTTCGCTCCTTTTAATTACTATCAATGAATCTTGTCACGGCACAAACCTTCGACGACTCCGTCTCTGCACATTTGGTAAAAACTCGACTAGAAAATGAGGGCATCGAATGTTTCATTTTTGATGAGCACATTAATAACGTCATGCCCATTTATGGTCAAGCCGTTGGTGGTATCCGAATTAAAATCAAAGAAGAAGATGCACTAAAGGCCAAACAATTGATCGAAGAATGGGAATTAAGACCTTTTCTAAATCAATCGAACGAAACATTGACTTGCACCTCTTGCGGAGCACAAGAACTATATGCGGGTTTTAAAAGTTTTAAAACGAGCCGCGGGTGGTTAACCCTTGCGATCTCATTTCTATTCATGATCTACCCCTTTTATTCGAAAACAGTTTACCGGTGCAAGAATTGCGGAGAAGAGATGGACCTGAACAACCGACATGAGGAATAGTTAGTAAGGACATACCTTTGCACGAATCGGATTACCCTAAATAAAGAATCATGGCAGAATTAGAATGGCAAACCATCAAAGCGTACGAAGAAATTACGTTTAAACAACACAACGGCGTAGCGCGTATTGCGTTCAATCGCCCAGAAGTTCGTAACGCCTTCACACCAAAAACTGTCGACGAATTATGGGAAGCGCTAGTCATCTGTCATGAGAGTCAAGACATAGGTGTAGTCCTTATTACCGGCGAAGGGCCGTCGGCCAAAGACGGCGGATGGGCCTTTTGTTCTGGGGGAGACCAGCGCGTTAGATCCAATACAGGCTACAAAGGTGCAAACGGTATTAACCGATTCAATATTCTTGACGTACAACGTCAGATTCGCTTCATGAATAAAGTGGTTATTGCCGTAGTACCCGGCTGGGCCGTCGGTGGCGGTCATAGCCTTCATGTAGTTTGTGACCTCACCCTAGCAAGCAAAGAACATGCTGTATTTAAACAAACAGATGCAGATGTAGCCAGCTTTGACGGCGGCTTTGGCTCTGCCTACCTCGCACGTCAAGTCGGTCAAAAACGTGCACGTGAAATTTTCTTTTTAGGAGCAGAATATTCTGCACAAGAAGCCTTTGACATGGGCATGGTCAATAAAGTAGTCCCGCATGAAGAACTAGAACAAGTAGCTTATGAATGGGCACAAGAGATCATGACCAAAAGCCCAACAGCAATAAAAATGCTCAAATTCGGATTTAACCTCATTGACGACGGTCTCGTTGGCCAGCAAGTTTATGCCGGTGAAGCCACTCGACTGGCCTACGGTACAGATGAAGCCATTGAAGGACGCAATGCCTTTCTTGAAAAGCGACCACGCGATTTCTCGAAATTCCCGAAATTTCCATAACCGGTAGTCCAAAACATAAATACCATGAAAAAACTCATTATCGTAGCGTTGGCATTTCTAGTGTGTATTTCATGCGAGAAAAACAATCAATCAAAGACCGCATCAAATAAAATCCTTCCTTTAGGAGCATCCAGAGTGCAAGGTGACCCACCGAATTACCATAGCTACCGTTACAAGCTTTGGAAAAAGCTCGTTGAAAACGGTTGGTCTGTTGATTTTGTTGGCTCTCAGATTGATCCTAAATCGTATGCCCTAGTCGATAATGAAGAATTCGATCCAAATCACGAGGGTCATATCGGGTATACATCAGGGCAAATACTAGAAGAATTAGATGATTGGATGGCCACTGTCGATACTCCTAATATTGTACTGTTCAGTTCGCCTGGGGGAAACGACGCCTTAGATTTCTTGCCCTACGAGGACGCTGTTGACAATATCGTGGCTATCGTACAAAAACTTCAAGTCTACAACCCTAATGTCACTGTCGTGATAGAGGAGATGGCACCAGGAAATGCAATTGCAATGTTGGTGTTAGGCGATTACTTTACACGCATTCAAAACGACATGGACAGTTTAGTAAATTACCTAAATACCCCAACCTCAAATGTCGTCTCCATAGATATGGCCACTGGATTTGATGACGACTTACTTGCAGATCCGGTACATTACAATCAACAAGGAGCATCTTTTATTTCAGCGCGGTATTACGATCTACTCATCACCTTAATGCAACCCTAAATGCATACCATAGACGCCATACGGACACGAAAAACAACAAAAGTACTTGCCGGTGATGCATGGGAACCTTCTCTTACCGAGCACGAGCAAAAAGAACTGTGCGACCACCTGTTAACACTTGCCGCCGAGGCACCCTATCACTATAAAAGCGCAGAGCGTTATAAAATTGGGGAGCAGACCAGTTCATTACCTTTTCGATGCTACACACTAGATGGCGCCACTTGTAATGCTCTAGCTACTAAATTAGAAGCTCTAGACCCTCCACCAGGCAAGATCCTAAATATGCTATGGGCCGCGGAACTACTTGTCCTTACTACCTGGCTCCCCGATGTTTTTGGAGCGCAACCGGAAGAGCGAATAATGGAACCATTACCCTTTGTGGGTAACTTGCGTAATATGGAGCATATAGCGGCAACAAGTGCCGCTATCCAAAATATGTTACTGGGCGCAACTTCCGAAGGGTATCCTAACTATTGGTCATCAGGCGGTGTGTTGCGTCAAGAGACCGCTAGAAATATGCTTCACATCTCCATGGAAGAAGTCATGCTTGGTGCCGTCTTTATTTTTCCGAAAGACGCTGTGGAGCGAGCAGAAGAAATTAAGCCTGGCAAGCTCCGCAAAGAAGGGAAAGTATTAGGTGCCTTTTCAAAAAAAGTGAGCCTATAAGAAAAGGTGCAGTACCTTTTTAGTACATTTTCGAAAATCTTACAGAATTATGCGACTGCTTACTGTGTGTTTACTCTTTAGCACCCTCACCTATGCTCAATCGGGCCCAGGAAACTGGTTCATGTATTTTGGGACAAATACCATCAATGATACTTGGAGCATTCATACTGAGGCCCAACATCGCAATTACGGATTACTACCTAACGAACTGGAGCAACTCTTACTGCGGACTGGATTAAATTATAAAGTCCGTGACGGTCTCGTTGTAACTGGTGGATACGCGAACATTACTAACCATGTCTATAATTCCTCTAGAATAGGTCCCGAGGTTATGGAACACCGCATTTGGCAACAATTGATTGCCTTAAATTACTTTGGAAAAACAAAAATTGAGCACCGATTCAGGTATGAGCAGCGCTGGATTGAAGCCGATTTCAAAACGCGTTACCGGTACCGTGGAATGCTATTTCACCCGCTGAACACATCGCGTATAGAAGTGGGAACACTCTACTTGGGAATTTACAATGAACTGTTTTTACAACCAACAGAGACCACTTTTGACAGGAACCGGTTCTATACAGGAATGGGCTATAAATACGCCCAGAATATTCAATTGCAATTGGGCTATTTACTTCAAACTGTTGGGGATCGAACAGGCCAGTATCTTCAGTTTGGCCTTATTTTTGACACCTAATTCTTATGTTTAAGAAACTTGTTCTTTACCTCGTATTGGCTACAGCCACACTCGTACTAACGAATTGCAACCGCAATTCCGGAGGAAAGAATCCCCCTTCGTCTTTAGATATGTATGAACTATCTTTTCAACACGACGGGTTAAACCGCAGTGCCCTGGTACATATTCCTGAGAATTATGATAGTTCGTTCGCACTACCCGTGGTGCTCAATTTTCATGGTTACGGGGGAAACGCAGCGGCACACGCCGCCACTACAGGAATGACGACAACTTCGGATTCATTCCAATTCTTACTGGTTTATCCCCAGGGAAGTCTGTTAGGTAACGATCCACACTGGAACAACGCTCTACCAGGTCCGGATAATAAAAGTGATGCCGAGGATCTGAGTTTTACAAGTGAACTCCTGAGACTTTTAGACTCTGCCTTTCTCATTGATCGTGAGCGGGTATACGCTTGCGGATACTCCAACGGGGGGATGATGTCCTATGCCCTTGGTTGTTACCTCAATAATGAAATTGCCGCGGTAGCCTCTGTATCAGGTTGTCTTGGAGATACCACCGAAACATGTGAGCTGCAGCACCCCACTGCCGCACTCAATATCCACGGTACTAATGATGATGTAGTCGCTTACGACGGAAGTTCAGAAGTCATAAGTGCCCCAGATGCCGTTGCCTTTTGGGCCGCACAAAACAATGCACAATCCACCCCAACCATTACCACTAGTACCACCACGAGTTACGACATAGAACACATTCGTTACGAACAAGGGGATAGCAGCGTGACTTCGGAACACATTAAAGTTCTAGGTGGAGGACACGTTTGGTATCGATTCGAAGAAAATGGCGCCTCTATGAATACGCTAATTTGGGAGTTTTTTGACCGATTCGATATTTACGGCGCACGCTAAAGCAAATACGTAGCAGCCACATATTGTACCTATATTTACGGGAGCAGCACAGGTACCATGAAAACAGCCCCACTCTTCCATCCGTTCAGTTCGGACATTAGTAAAATTGCTTCGCCTAAGCAATTCACCTATCCGTTCTTCTACCAACCACATCCGCTCACTGAAGCTGCCGCAAAGGAGTTGCAGTCGTTTCTTTTGAAAGGAACTCTAGTTCACAACTTTGGACTGGGGACACACGAGTCGCTGATCGAACAAGGTAAAATGTTTGGTGTACTGGTAGTAAAAGATTCAACGGGAAATTTAGGGTGGCTCACGGCTTATTCCGGAAAACTGAGTGAAGAACCACAAGGTTATTTTGTTCCACCAGTTGCAGACATTCACGCTGCTCAATCTTTCTATAAAAAAGGGGAGGCCGAACTCAATGACATGAGCGCTGTGATTGCAACTTTAGAGCAAGACCCAAAGCGGAAAGCCCAAAAAAAGACCCTACAAGATCGCCTAGATGAAATCAATGAGTACCTGCGCAAGGGCCGTGCAGCACTCAAAGAAGCTAAAAAAGCCCGCCAGAAGTACCGGGAAGCTGTACGACCGACCGTAAGTGCGGAAGATTACGAGAGCATTTGCGAACGATTGGCGAGCGAAAGTATCCAGGGACAGTTGGTTTTTAAACACAGTAGTAAAGAATGGCTTGCCGAACAAGAAACACTCGTCGGAAAATTAGACCAATTCGACAATGCTGTAAGCGATTTAAAAGAAGAACGTCGACTTAAATCGAACGCTCTACAGCGCGAAATTTTTGATCATTATGTCTTTCTCAACGCACATGGAGAATCGCAAGTGCTCAGTGCTTGCTTTCCAGATTTTGATGTGCGACATCCGCCCAGTGGATCAGGCGATTGTTGCGCACCTAAACTTCTGCAATACGCCTACAAAAATGAACTCCAGCCTCTTGCGCTTGGGGAATTTTGGTGGGGCAGCGCGCCCGATAAGGAAGTGCGCCAGCACGGATACTTTTATCCTTCATGTGCCTCGCGATGTCGACCCATTTTAGGGCACATGCTTGATGGTTTGGAAGTTGAAGAAAATCCTTTACTCACTTACGGTCAGGATAAACCCATGCCTGTAGTTTATGAAGATGATGATCTAGTTGTCGTCAATAAACCTGCGGGGTTGCTTAGTGTTCCCGGCGTAGAAATCGAAGATTCAGCGCTTACGCGTATTAAGAATATGTACCCCAATGCAACAGGGGCTATTCTGCTTCATCGATTAGACATGAGTACATCCGGATTATTAATGTTTACGCTGAACCCAAAGGCGAACAAGCGGATGCAACGCCAATTCATTAAGCGACAGGTTCAAAAAACCTACATCGCAGATATTGCAGGTCTAGTAACGGAAGAACAAGGTGTCATTAGTCTACCCTTAGCCCCTGATTATTATGACCTCCCACGGCAAATGGTCTGCCATAAAACAGGTAAAGCGTCCGAAACGCACTGGTCAGTGTTGCAGCGTTTCAAATCCAGTACACGATTAGCACTGAAGCCCATCACCGGTCGTACGCATCAACTGCGCGTGCATTGTGCACATCCGGAAGGACTTGGTTTATCAATAATTGGAGACGAGTTATATGGGATTATCGAGCAGCGCTTACATTTACATGCACATCAATTGGAGTTTACACACCCAACAACTAAAGAAATCATTAGAATTGAAGCGCCAATAGACTTTTAATTATGGCCAAAGAAATCGAACGTAAATTTTTAGTTCGCACTGACAACTGGAAGGACAATGTCTCTACTACTCATGTCTTTAGACAGGGTTATCTTAGTTATGATTCTGAGCGGACAGTCCGCGTACGAGCCACTGAGGTCAATGGGTACCTCACTATAAAAGGCATCACTACCGGACTCACAAGAGATGAGTTTGAATATGAAATTCCGCTGGGAGACGCTCTTGCGCTATTAAAATTGTGTGAACGCCCTGCTATTGAAAAGAAACGCTACCTCGTTCCGCATGGTGTGCACACCTGGGAAGTAGATGTTTTCGAAGGTGCCAACGCGGGATTAGTTGTTGCGGAAATAGAATTGCAAAGTGAAGACGAAGCCTTTGAGAAACCTACGTGGCTTGGCGAAGAGGTCAGCGGTCAACGAAAATATTCGAACAGCGCATTAAGCCTTCTTCCTTTTAAAGACTGGATATGAAACTTACTTTCAAAGCAATTATTACCACGGTAATGTGCACCGTTTTTTCTACCAATGGAATCGCTCAAATAGACCATTGGGAAAAGCTTGTGGACGCACACGATGTTTGGCAATACCGCGTTGGAAACAGTGAGCCATCAAGCAGCTGGATGAATACATCGTTTAATTCAAGTTCATGGCCATCAGGTGCAGGCGGCATCGGTTATGGTGATAGCGACGACAGTACCGTTATTACGAACTGTGCATCATTGTATATGCGTCGTTCCTTTACTGTGAGTAATTTAAACGCTATTGAGGCACTCATTCTTCATGCCGATTACGATGACGGTTTTGTCGCCTATCTCAATGGTACCGAAATCGCGAGGGCCAACGTAGATACATTATCGCCTACATATAATTATAATCCGCCTACATGGCGCGAGGCAAAAATGTATCAAGGAGGCGAAGCCGTTACATTCGTGGTAAACAAAGCTATATGGCAAGGACTCTTAACTAACGGGACCAATATTCTTGCCGTTCACACAATCAATCATAGCGGTGCAAATAGTTCCGATATGAGTGCACGGTATTGGCTTCATTGTGGCGTCAATACAGCTACACAGTTACACGCCACTCCTGCTGCTTGGTTTGACTTTGATTGTTTCGAAAGTCCTGTTGCCGTCATACGCATCAATACTTTTGAAGAAAATATTCCAAATGATCCTTCTATACGAGGTGTCATGGAGATTGTATGGAATGATACGGCCACTAATCACGCTTCGTACGGCGTTGCCTCTGACTTGATTACAAATATTGAGATTGAAAAAAGAGGTCGATGGTCGCAATTTGTTTACCCTAAGAATGGTTATGCCATTGAGACCAAAGACTTTCATTGGGAAGACACAGATGTTTCACCACTCAATATGCCTATGGAGGAAGATTGGACCTTACATGGCCCATATGGCGACCGCTCATTTATGAGAAATGTATTGGCCATGCATCTGGCAAATAAACAAGGTAATTATGCCTCACGGACAAGGTTCGTTGAACTCTTTATCAATGGCGACTATGAAGGTCTTTACGTGATGATGGAAAAAATCAAACGAGGTGAAGACCGCGTAGATATTGCCAAACTGAAGCCTGACGAAATAAGTGGAGATAACGTAACTGGCGGATATATTTTTAAAACGGATTGGGAACCCGTGGATTGGCGCTCTAGTTTCAGCATGTTGGTCGATACCACCAAAATTCCATATACCTACGCGTATCCAAAGCGGAAAAATATAGTTCAACAACAAGAGACCTACCTACAGGATTATGTGGATGATTGGGAACATTCCATGCAAAATACCACCGTTACGCATAATGGTAAATATTGGCATCAATACATGGATCTTGCTTCCTTCGTGGACTTCTTTTTAATGATGGAAATCACGAAGGATATTGACGCATATCGCGCCAGCACTTACTATTACAAGAAAAAGGATAGCAATGGCGGTAAAATTCATGCGGGTCCTGTTTGGGATTTTAATTTTGCCTTCGGCCTAGTGGATTATTGTCAAGGCTATTTGCCGAATGGATATATGTTTTCAGGTAACTGGTGCTCAGGTACGAATCCTGCATGGTGGGAAGATTTAGTCTATACACCACAGTTTGCAAACGCCGTTAATTGTAGATGGAAGGAACTAAGAACTTCCGTTTGGCATAAAGATTCTATCACCGATTTTATTTCTGGTAACGAGTCGCTTTTAACTAGTGTGGCTGCAAGAAACCATGTGCGATGGCCTTTGATGGGGAGTAACCCTTCGGCGGTAAAATATGTTGCTGCTACATTTTCTGGAGACGTGGAACTCATGGAAGATTGGTTAATGGATCGTATAGACTGGCTCGATTCAAACATGATCGGAGCCGATTGTATTTTGAACCAAAAGGAAATTGATGCTATTGCCTTAGATGTGAACGTCTATCCAAATCCGACTGCCGGCATTTGTACGGTAACATCCCCTGTACTATTCGAAAATGTAAAGATCCGTTCAAATACAGGTGAAACAGTAGCTATTATTAAAACGGACAATCGTCATATTGGGGAAAAGATCATACTTGATTTACAGGGATTAGCCAGTGGAATGTATTCTTTAGAGTTCATTTCAAGCGAAGTGCAATTCGTCAAGAAAATAGCCATTGTACACTAGATATGAAGCAACTACTTTTGCGGAATGGGAAAAGATAAACTACGGAAGTTTAAAGAAATTGGCGGGCTGTACAATGTTGTTGAGCCTAAGACCGAAGAAGTACGTCACGGCTTTGAATTAAAAGGAAATTGGGCTGCTACACATTTTAAAAATGAAAATGGACTCGTACTCGAATTAGGCTGTGGAAAAGGCGAATATACTGTAGCACTAGGCCGAAGAAATCCCGAGAAAAATCACATCGGTATTGACATAAAAGGCGCTAGATTGTGGCGTGGGGCAAAAACCGCATCGGAAGAAGGACTGGAAAACGTAGCCTTTCTTCGTACTAGAATAGACTGGATAGAACAAGTATTCGGGGCCAATGAAGTGGATGAAATATGGATCACTTTTCCCGATCCACAAATAAAATACAAGCGTGCTAAGCACCGTCTCACACATCCTGAATACCTCATGAAATATGCACAGTTTCTCAAGCCTGGCGGCACTGTGAATTTAAAATGCGATAGTGAATATTTACACGGATATACCCATGGTATCGTTCAAATGCTCGGTTTAGAAATAGAGGAAGCATACCACGACATTCACGATCAAATTCAACCCAACGAGGGCATTCTCTTTGACGTCATCACACATTACGAGAGCATATGGCTTGCACAAGGTAAACCCACAACTTATTTACGTTTTAAACTAGATGGCCTAGAATCTGCCATGGCGCATTTCAAAAACTTTAATAGTTAGGGATGGCCAGTGAATTTTTCGATAAGGTGTATACCGTAGTCCGTCAAATTCCTGAAGGTCGCGTCACGACGTATGGACATATTGCTCGTTTTTTAGGCACCGGGCGTTCTGCGCGCGTTGTAGGGTATGCAATGAACGCTTCGCACAATGACCCTTCCGTTCCTGCCCACAGAGTTGTGAATCGAAAGGGAGTCTTAACGGGTAAGCATTTTTTCGGTGGCAGTACCCTTATGGAAGACCTACTTAAAAGTGAGGGGATTCTTGTCGTTGAAGACCAGATTCAGAATTTTGAACAATGCATCTGGGACCCGATGACACATTTGAATCAAGAAGAGTACTTTACAAATCTGCTATAGCCCGATTGTAGGCATCTAAAATTAAATGTTCCCATTGGGCTTCGTATTCTAAGGGTATTTGAAGCCAATCTTTCATAGGTCTTCCTTTTCCAGATGGATCAAACAACTCGCTACCGATGAATTCCTTTGAGCGGTGTTGTATTGCCTCCGCGCCAATTTTTACTACCAAAGCTTCCTTGAAGAAGCAAGCAAAGTGATGCTTTCCTACTTTTAATGAGGGCTTCCCAAACAATTGGGATTCAATGCATTCTATAGCTTTGATATAGCGGGCTAAAGGATGATTCATATTAAAAAGTATTTGCTTCTAGCTCGACCAGTTTGAAGAACTTTGCTAAATGTAACCCATCCATCAAAGCATGATCAACCTCAAGATTAAATGGAAGAAGGTAACGTCCATCGCGCTCAAAAAAACGACCAAACACTGTTCTAGGAATACTGTCGTCGTTGTTTTTTTTTGGATGCTTAAACGTAGTAAAGCTCACCCAGGGAAGCGTAGTTCCGTAAATAAGATTGGTTCTATCGGGCCGCGGGTCTAGTGGCAGGCCATGTGCAGCACGCCTTGTAATTTCAGTGGTTCGAGTGATGAATTGGTCCACAGACTCGTTCGACCCCCATTGGTAATAGGCAAACGTAAAGGTCTCACCATCTTCTCGTAGGACTGAACATCCCATATCGACCGTCTCATGAAGCACTACCCCATCGCCCTTTCTTCTGAGTCGCATAGGATCATAACTGTTCGCCACCTTTAATGTGATGTACAATAACGCATGGTGAATGCTCCAATCTCGCTTTCGACACGCAAGAACCAAAGCCGTAATATCAACATCTACTTGAATACCGACAAAGGGATCCGCGAAGGACTTGAAAAAGTCATACGACTCTTTTCTAGGCCAGCGTTCCAAATCAATTTTTTGCTCCATCTTCCAAAGATACGATTTGCCCTATCTTTAGATCCATGAATCACGAGTCTATCCGCGAATTTGCGCTTTCCCTTCCCTTAGTTACTGAACATCTCCCCTTCGATGAATATACCCTAGTATTCAAGGTTCACGGAAAGATGTTTGTCACGCTCAGATTAAATGCGCAGCCTCCCCGTATGAATATGAAAAATGATCCAGAAGTGAATATCGCACTGCGTGAACGCTATGATTGGATTATACCTGGATACCACTCGAACAAGAAGCACTGGAATACGGTTATAGCAGATAATTATGCCGACTGGACACTCATTCAAGAGCTTATTAAAACCAGTTATGAATTGGTATGGCAAAAGCTGCCAAAGAACGTTAGAGAAGGCAGCCTTTAGTGTATTTTAGCACCCATGAAAAACATTCGTAATTTCTGTATCATCGCGCACATTGACCACGGTAAGTCAACGTTAGCGGACCGCCTTTTAGACGCCACCTCTTCGGTAACTGACAGAGAAAAACAAGACCAACTTCTAGACAACATGGATCTTGAGCGCGAACGTGGGATTACCATAAAGTCTCACGCGGTTCAGATGTACCATGAAATAAACGGTGAAAAGTACACGATAAACCTCATCGACACCCCTGGACATGTCGACTTCTCTTATGAAGTTTCGAGATCAATCGCCGCGTGTGAGGGAGCGCTACTTATTGTAGACGCCGCGCAAGGTATACAGGCACAAACCATATCCAATCTTTATCTCGCGCTAGAGCACGATTTAGAAATCATTCCAATTCTTAATAAAATTGATCTACCTAGCGCAAATCCAGAAGAAATAGGTGATCAGATCATCGACCTCATCGGTTGCAAGCGAGAAGATATTTTATTGGCTTCAGCAAAGACGGGAAAAGGTGTTCCTGAAATCCTTGATGCCATTATCGATCGAGTACCTGCACCCGGTGGAAATCCAGACGGACCGCTGCAAGCCCTCATATTTGACAGTCACTATAACCCATTCCGTGGGATTGAAGCCATTTTCAAAGTGGTCAACGGTTCCATTAAAAAAGGGGAACGCGTTAAATTCATGTCAACAGGCAAGCAGTATGATGCGGACGAAATTGGAGTGAATTTGATCAAGCAATTCCCTACCAAAGAAATCAAAACTGGCGATGTTGGTTACATCATTTCTGGTATAAAAGAAGCGAAAGAAGTAAAGGTAGGTGATACCATAACTTCCGTTGAGCGACCCGCTGAAAAGGGTATTGAAGGTTTCGAAGAAGTAAAACCTATGGTATTCGCAGGTATTTATCCAGTGGAAACCGAAGAATTTGAAGAGCTTCGTTCGTCGCTAGAAAAACTTCAGCTTAACGATGCTTCCTTGACATTTGAAGCCGAAACCTCAGCCGCGTTGGGCTTCGGATTCCGTTGTGGCTTCTTAGGAATGCTCCACATGGAGATTATTCAGGAACGACTCGAACGTGAGTTCGATATGACCGTAATAACAACCGTACCTAACGTAAGCTATAAGTCGTACTTAAAGAGCGACCCTGACCATACTGTATGGGTACAAAACCCTACTGACTTCCCTGACCCCACACAAATGGAGCGCATGGAAGAACCGTTTATACGTGCACAAATTATTACAAGCGCGGACTTTGTAGGGCCGGTAATGAATCTGTGTATAGGCAAGCGCGGAATATTGACGAATCAAACGTATTTGACGAGCGACCGCGTCGAGCTAAGCTTTGACATGCCATTGGCTGAAATCGTTTTTGACTTCTACGACAGATTAAAGACCATCTCAAAAGGCTATGCCTCGTTTGACTACCATCCGATCGGCTATAGAGAAAGTCATTTAGTTAAGGTCGATGTGATGCTTAACGGCGATCCTATTGATGCTCTAAGTGCACTAATACACAAAGACAACGCTTACGACATTGGTAAAAAGATGTGTCTAAAACTCAAAGAGCTTATCCCGCGTCAGCAGTTTATGATTGCGATTCAAGCAGGAATCGGCAATAAAATCATTGCCCGTGAAACTTTAAGCGCCTTACGTAAAGATGTTACTGCAAAGTGTTATGGTGGTGATATTTCGCGTAAACGCAAGCTGCTTGAAAAGCAAAAAGCAGGAAAGAAACGTATGCGTCAGCTGGGCAATGTGGAGATTCCACAAAGCGCCTTCCTAGCAGTTCTTAAACTGAACGACTAAACTCCAACGGACTGATATGATTGAGCCCATCATATTTAATTTCGAAGGTGCTGTACTCTGCGGTGCTTCTGAAGCCATGTCGCTTCAAACATTTACTCCGTGGACCCTATGGCCCCGAGTTATGCCGCGTTTAGCTCAAATACGCAATAGGAGCAGCCAAGATCTCATTTCTTTAAGGAACTTCAATGGTATTCCCGTGTTCGGCCCTCAAGCCAATCCTAACTTTACGTATTGGGGTGGTGTGGAAGTACTGGAGGCGAACAAGGGTTTTGAGCACTTGGAAATTCCCGCTGGCACCTATGCCGTATTCCACTATAAAGGTCTTTCTAGTGACTCTACTATATGGCGTTATATCTACAGTCAATGGCTACCCAACAGTAAATGGGAGCTTGATGAAAGGCCACACTTCGAACGACTAGGATCAAAATATAAGAATGACGACCCAACTTCAGAAGAAGATATTTACATCCCCATTCGCCCGAAGAAATAAAAAACCCCGTCCATTACTGGACAGGGCTTCTATCTTATATAACCTTTAGAAGGCTTGAACTAGTTATTTATTGTTGCTCAACGAAGCGAACAAATAATCGCGATTCATGCGTGCAATGTTCTCTAGTGAAATGCCTTTAGGACACTCTACTTCACATGCACCTGTGTTCGTACAGTTACCAAAACCTTCCAAATCCATTTGGTGCACCATGTTCAACACACGGTCTTTGGCTTCTGGTTGGCCTTGAGGCAAAAGAGAGAACTGACTGATTTTAGCGGAGGCGAAAAGCATGGCAGAAGAATTCTTACATGTGGCAACACAAGCACCACAACCGATACATGTCGCTGCATCAAAAGCTTTGTCTGCGTTCTCCTTTGGCACTGGAATGGCGTTGGCGTCAATAGTGTTTCCGGAAGTATTTACACTAATGTATCCACCTGCACGTTGAATGCGGTCAAAAGCTGAACGATCTACCATCAGATCCTTGATAATAGGGAATGCTTTCGCACGAAATGGCTCGATATAGATTGTGTCGCCACTTTTGAATTCGCGCATGTGCAATTGACAAGTGGTAACCTTACGACCTGGACCGTGCGCTTCACCATTGATGAACAGCGAACACATACCACAAATCCCTTCACGACAATCGTGATCGAAAACAACAGGCTCGATACCTTCGTTTATCAACTTGTCATTGAGGTAATCCAACATTTCAAGAAAGCTCATGTCTTCCTCAACCCCGGAGATTGGGTATGTCTTCATCTCACCCTTTTCTTGAGGGCCATTTTGTCTCCAGATTTTTAACGTTAAATCCATAGGTCCAATTATTTGTAAGAACGTGTCTTTAATTCAACATTCTCGAAAGTCAATTCTTCTTTGTGCAGATTAGCTTCTGCAGGGACTCCTGTGAACTCCCAAGCGCTTACAAAGGTGAAGTTCTCGTCGTCGCGAAGGGCCTCTCCTTCTGGGCTTTGGTATTCTTCACGGAAGTGACCACCACAACTTTCGTTGCGCTCTAATGCATCTTTCGCCATAAGCTCTCCCAATTCAATAAGATCAGCTACTCTACCCGCTTTATCAAGCTCTGGGTTCATACCGTTTGCTGAGCCCAATACACGAACATCAGCATAGAATTCTTCGCGCAATGCTTGAATATCCGTAATGGCTTGTTTCAATCCCTTTTCACTACGCGCCATACCCACTTCATTCCACATAATCTTACCAAGACGTTTGTGGAAGAAATCTACTGACTTCGTACCGTTGTTATTGATGAACTTTTCTGTGCGCTCACGAACAGCTTGTTCCGCAGCTTCAAATTCTGGGCTATCTGTTGAGATTTTCCCTGTCCGGATGTCCTTACTTAAGAATTCACCTACTGTATAAGGAGCAACGAAGTAACCGTCTGCAAGGCCTTGCATCAAAGCCGAAGCACCCAATCTGTTCGCACCGTGGTCGGAGAAGTTTGCCTCACCTAATGCGAAACAACCTGGCACGGTAGTCATTAAGTTGTAGTCTACCCAAAGACCACCCATGGTGTAATGCACCGCTGGATAGATCATCATCGGCTCCTTATATGGATTGGATGCCGTAATCTTCTCATACATCTGGAAGAGGTTTCCATATTTGGCTTCTACAACCTTCTCTCCTAATGCTTTGACCTCAGCATCAGAAGGGTTTTTCAAGCCTTTAACGTGGGCTTCTTCTGCACCATAGCGCATAATAGCAGCTGCAAAATCTAGATAAACTGCCTCTCCTGTTTTATTAATTCCATATCCTGCATCGCAACGTTCTTTCGCTGCGCGTGAGGCAACGTCACGAGGTACAAGGTTACCAAAAGCAGGGTAACGACGCTCCAGGTAGTAATCTCTGTGTTCTTCTGCGATGTCGTTCGGATGAAGTTTACCTACGCGGATCGCTTCAGCATCCTCCTTCTTTGCAGGAACCCAGATACGGCCATCGTTACGCAACGATTCCGACATCAGTGTTAATTTACTTTGGTTCTCGCCACTTACAGGAATACAAGTGGGGTGAATCTGAGTAAAACATGGATTCGCCATAAAAGCACCTTGACGGTGGGCTTTCCATGCTGCGGTCACGTTCGAACCCATTGCGTTTGTAGAGAGGAAGAATACGTTTCCGTATCCACCTGTACACAACAATACAGCATGCGCACTGTGACGTTCAAACTCGCCAGTAACTAGGTTTTTCGCGATAATACCGCGAGCCTTGCCATCCACAACAACCAATTCTTGCATTTCATGACGGGCGTACATTTTTACACGGCCTTTTGCGATCTGACGGTTGAGGGCAGAATATGCCCCGAGCAACAGTTGTTGACCGGTTTGACCTTTGGCGTAGAACGTACGGCTCACCTGAACACCACCGAACGAACGGTTGTCTAGTAGGCCTCCATAATCACGAGCGAAAGGAACACCTTGAGCCACACACTGGTCAATAATATTACGACTAACCTCTGCCAAGCGGTGAACGTTACCTTCTCTTGAACGGTAATCACCCCCTTTAATGGTATCATAAAACAAGCGGTGCACAGAATCTCCGTCGTTTTGATAATTCTTCGCGGCATTAATTCCTCCTTGTGCTGCAATCGAGTGCGCGCGTCTCGGAGAATCCTGAAAACAGAATGCCTTTACGTTATATCCCATCTCTGCTAAAGATGCAGCAGCGGAAGAACCTGCAAGACCAGTACCTACAACGATGATGTCTAATAATCGCTTGTTCGCCGGTGATACTAATGGAATCTCACCTTTATGCTTCGTCCACTTATCGGCTAATACGCCTTCTGGAACTTTAGAATCTAATGCCATACTAAGTGAATTATAAGTTTTGACCCGGTTGAACGACATAAAGGAATAAGGCCACTGCAACAAATCCTGCAGGGATCAACCAAGCCAATGCCGTCATGGTCTTTTGAATGATAGGGGTATATTTTGGGTGGTTAATGCCCAACGTCTGAAACGCACTCTGTGCGCCATGACTTAAGTGAAATGCCAGTCCCGTAATGGCCACTATGTAAAACGCTGCATACCACCACTGCTCAAATGCAGTAACAGTGAGTGTCCATAAATCTTTGTTTCCATTTGCATCGAGGCCCAACGCACCAAAGTGCATTTCATACCAAAAGCTTTTCATGTGAACAATGATAAAGAACAGCGTAAGTGTTCCAAGAAGGGCCATTTTTCGTGAAGCCCACGACGCGTTCGCAGATTGCTTTTCCTTCACATAACCAACGGGGCGAGCAGCGCGATTTTGAAGCGCAAGCATGATTCCGTCGACCGTATGCAAAACAACACTCAGGTAAGTGAGGTAAGACAATACCTTAACTACAGGAAATGTGGTCATAAAGTGACCGTATTCATTGAATGCTAACTTGCCTTCTTCACCAGAAACAAAAAGCTGAAGATTCCCTAACAAGTGGCCTACCAGAAAGGTGAAAAGAAAAAGTCCGGATACTGCCATCCAATACTTTCGTGCTAAAGAAGAGCCAAAAAGCCCTTTCGAAGTTGTTGCCATGAGCAATTTAAAGTTTAATAGCCTAATTTTGACTCACAAATTTACATCACAGACTTTGGTTTATCTAAGATTGTGATATAAATCACTCATAGAACTGTTCTAAATTAAAATAGTAATAACCTATCATGCGTTACCACCAACTTAACAGCACCATTTTCATTGAAAACCGCAAAAAATTTACAGCGCAGTTAAAGCCCCATGCCTTAGCCATATTCACTTCGAACGATGTGTATCCAACTTCTGCGGATGCACATTTACCGTTCAAGCAACACAGTGACATTTTATATTTAAGTGGCGCTGACCAAGAAGAAAGTATACTGGTTTTATTCCCCGATGCGCACAAGGAAGAACTTCGCGAAGTACTGTTTTTAAAGGAGACCAATGACCTCATTGCCGTTTGGGAGGGCGCTAAATACAGTAAAGAAGAGGCCTTTGAGATCAGTGGTATCAAAACGGTGTTTTGGTTATCCGAATTCGAACGCGTCTTTAACGAAATGGCGGTGAACGCCGAACGCATTTACATCAACGGAAACGAACACCTCCGCGCTCACGTGGAAACGGAGCTGCGTCACGATCGAATGAACAAGTGGTTAAAAGAACACTATCCAGGGCACGAATATGAGCGCAGTCAACCCATCTTACACCGTATCCGCGGGACGAAGAGTGAACATGAACTAGAAGTCATGCGAATTGCCGCTGAGGTTACGACAAAGGGGTATAAGCGTGTGCTGAAATTTTTAAAGCCCGGTGTCTGGGAATACGAATTGGAAGCTGAATTCATGCATGAATTCCTTACCAATCGCAGCCGAGGTTTCGCTTACACACCCATCATTGCCGCTGGGAATAACGCCAATGTCTTGCATTACATTGAAAATAATGATCAATGTCAAAACGGTGATTTAGTTTTATTCGACGTGGGTGCTGAATACGGTAACTACACTTGTGATGTTACGCGCTGTTTCCCAATCAATGGAAAATTTACAGCGCGCCAGAAAGAAGTATATAACGCCGTTCTTCGCGTACACGAAGGTGCTATAGCCTTACTTCGCCCCGGCACGATGCTTGAGGGTTTCCACAAAGAAGTTGGGGAATTAATGACTAAAGAACTTCTAGCTCTGGGATTGATATCAGCCGAAGATGTAGCTAACGAAGATCCAGCCTGGCCCGCATACAAGAAGTACTTTATGCATGGAACCAGCCACTATTTAGGACTAGATGTTCACGATTATGGGTTGTGGACCATCCCCGTGGAAGAGGGCATGGTGTTTACGGTAGAACCAGGCATTTATATACCCGAAGAGGGTTTGGGTATTCGCATCGAGGACGACATCGTTATTACCAAAGACGGACATGAGAATTTAACTCGTGAAATCCCGAAAACCGTGGAAGAAATCGAGGCATTTATGGCAGACTAATGCCGTTCTTAGAGCACCACGGCGCTTCGCTCCACTACGAATTTTATTCCAGCGAATCCTCAGCTCCTCCGCTTGTATTAGTCCACGGTTTTCTCGAGGACTTGTGCATGTGGAAAGAATTGTTGCCGCAATGGACTGCTTTTGGGAGTGTATTAACGGTAGATTTACCGGGTCACGGTGCAACAGCATCTTTCGGATACGAACACTCCATGGAGTTTATGGCTGACGCAGTTCATGCCATTACAAAACACCTTAATCTGCAACCGTTCCTGCTTTTAGGCCACAGCATGGGCGGCTATGTTGGACTAGAATTTGCTGTGCATTATCCAGAACAATTGGTCGGATTAGGACTGTTTTTCTCAACTCCGGAACCGGATTCAGTAGAACGAATGCTCATGCGGGAACGTGCCGTAGAATTAGTGAAGCAAAATAAAAACACCTTCATACGCGCATCGATCCCACAGCTTTTTGACGCAAAAACACGTGAAACCATTAAAACGGATATTGATGCGTTGATTTCGCGGACGCTTCAAATGGATATACAAGGGATCATCGCGGCGATTTACGGTATGAAAAAGCGAGAAGACCGTAGTCTTATTCTCTACCAACCGCCCAAACATCTGAAAGAAAAAGGGATAGGAGTCTTCGCAGGTGCGCAGGATACCGTCATCCCCTTTGTCCAAGTTCAACAATGGTGGAAGGCTCCAGGAGTGACTTTTCGGTATGAATCGCCATACGGTCATATGGGCCACATGTCAGATAGAGACGGTTGCATTGCAGCCGTACTTCACTGGTGGCAATCCATAACGCGCGAGGGCGCGGCATAAAAAAAGGGCACCCGATGGGTGCCCTTTTTTTATTCTCTACTCATTTTATTTTCGACTTATACTACACCCTGATCGAGCATAGCGTCGGAAACTTTAACGAATCCAGCGATATTTGCTCCTAATACGTAGTCCACAGATCCGTCTTCGTTTGTTCCATATTTCACACAAGAAGTATGAATATCAGTCATTATTCTATGCAAATGACCATCAACTTCTTCACGCGTCCAATTCATACGCAAACTGTTCTGACTCATTTCTAAACCTGATGTTGCAACACCACCGGCATTCGAAGCTTTACCTGGAGCGAACATTACACCGTGGTTTTGGAATAATTCTACAGCTTCTGGAGTACAAGGCATATTCGCACCTTCTCCTAGAGCAACTAGACCATTGTTGATGAGTTGTTGCGCATCTTCACCTTTAAGCTCATTCTGAGTAGCACAAGGCAGTGCAACATTACATGCAACGTTCCAAGGCGTGCCTTCGCAGAAGGCTATGCTGTCAAAAGCCGTTGCCGCCTCACTTATACGTCCGCGACGGATGTTTTTGAGTTCCATTATAAAATTCAACTGGTCTGCAGTCAAACCATTCTCTGCATGGATGTATCCCGAAGAATCGCTCATGGTGATGACTTTCGCGCCTAGCTCCATACATTTCTCAGCAGCATACTGCGCCACGTTGCCCGAACCAGATATCACTACATGCTTACCGCTGAAGGTTTCCCCCTTAGTTGCCAGCATTTCTTGCGTGAAATATACCGTCCCGTAACCTGTAGCTTCTGGACGTATTAACGATCCACCCCATGCTAGACTTTTACCGGTTAATACCCCCGTAAATTCATTTCGTATACGCTTATACTGACCAAACATGTAGCCAATTTCACGCGCACCCACCCCGATATCGCCGGCAGGAACATCCGTATTCGCTCCAATGTGACGCGATAATTCTGTCATGTAACTTTGACAAAAACGCATCACCTCAGCATCGGACTTCCCTTTGGGATCAAAGTTAGATCCTCCTTTACCTCCACCTAAAGGCAGAGTGGTCAGCGAGTTCTTAAATACTTGTTCGAATCCCAAGAACTTCAATACGCTAAGATTCACCGTTGGGTGAAAACGTAATCCGCCCTTGTAAGGACCAATGGCACTGTTAAATTCAACGCGGTAGCCTTTGTTAACATGAACATTGCCTTGATCGTCGGTCCACGGTACACGGAACATGATAGTTCGTTCCGGTTCCACGATTCGTTCGAGAAGGCTTTTGCCCTTGTATTTGGGATTTTCTTCGATGAAGGGAATAACAGATTCTGCTACTTCCTGAACGGCCTGCATAAATTCAGGCTCATTTGGATTTGCTGCCTCGACCTTTGTAATGAAAGTGTCGATTAGAGCTTGGTACTGGCTCGACATATGTCTGTTTGTATTGATAGGTTGTAAGAACAAATGTATTACAAAACTCAACGGTTGTAAACATGCTTCAAAGAGATTTACGAGCATACTTGTCAGGACCTATTTTCTCTAACACCCCATTGGTTATCATCCACTCTAACTCTCTGAAAACAATTGAGTTACTACAATTTAGAGCCATGCGCAACTGTCTCGAAGAAAGCTTTCTACCTGGTATAAACTGACGAAGCATACGTGTTGCAATATCCTCCTTAGGTGCTTCTAGAACGTCATTTTTAGCCCAACTCGTATTGAAGCGGGATGGAAAGTCAGCTACACTAGTTACAGACTGAGCGCAACATTGCTCTATAAGTGCATTTGGCCCTGCACTCATTGGCTGAAATAACGCACCGGGCAATGCAAAGACATCGCGTCCATAGCTAAAGGCTTGTTGTGCAGTAATAAGAGCTCCACTCTTTCGTGCAGCTTCAACAACGAAGGTAGCCATGGAAGCGCCGGCAATTAATCGGTTTCGAACTGGAAAGAACTGCTTCAATGGAATTTGACTGAAGGGCTGTTCGGTCCAATATCCGCCACCTTCATCTACCAACTCTTGCGCCAACACAGTATGTTGTTTAGGGCTTATTGCATGCAAACCACCTGCTAAAAATGCCGTCGTAGTTGCACCCATGGCCATGGCCTCTCGATGAATGGCCGCGTCTATGCCCAGCGCGAGTCCACTCACGAAATTTATAGGATACGCACTCAATTCTACCGCCAATCGGCGACAAAAATCCTTCCCATATCCGGAGGGCTTTCGGGTTCCCACGACTGCGAGCGGTGATTTCACTGCCGGCCAATTACCGCGTCCAAACAAAACCATAGGGGGATCAGGTACAACCTTAAGGCCATCAGGATACTTTGGAGAAGAAATGGGGAGTATCGAAAAACCTTCGCGCGTGGCATGTCCAGTCTCGATATGCGCTTTTTCTTGGGCATCTTCCCAATCACGTTTCAACGAATCGTTTTGAGAAATCTGACGTTTTATGAATATTTGAAGATCGTTATCTGATGCTCCATATTCGATTACTACCTCCTTTTTGAGACGATTGGGCCATTTTTTAAAGAAATGTAGTGACAGCAAGGTGTTCATACTTAGTTGTTAACAGTTTGTTTATAAAAACTACACCCATTATGCGAGGTGATAAAATAGAGTTGTTCACAACTTTCGCATATTTGTAAGGATGCAGATGGAACAGTTAATCATACAAACACTAAACGCCAAAAATCGCGTTCAAATCCCAGGTTGGGGTGCGTTTTATTTGGTAGAAAGGGAAGCCCGTTGGGACGCAGTCACAAACACGGCCTTTCCTCGTGGTAAATATGTTGCATTCAATCCTGCCCGATCGTCAAGCGAAAACACGCTTCTCCCTAACGTCATGCGCACTCTTGGAGGATCTATGGAGGTAGCCGAAAGTTGGATTCGTAGAAAGGTAAACCAATGGCAAACGACCTTAGATTCCGGAAGTATATTGATGCTATCCGGTTTAGGATCCTTTCGTAAGAATGGGATGTTCCAGCCGGAGCGTGAAAATCAATTTGATCCAAACAGTTTTGGGTTTACTGCCGTGATGATGCACCGAATTAGCGAACCAAGTGCTTTAGAAAGTAAAGTAGTGGCGAGCTTAAAAATGGTGACCGAGCAAAGAGAAAATGGTCTCGCATCTTGGCGTAAAGCCGCAGTAGCGGCAGCCATTACTGCGTTGATCAGCTTAGGTGTGTATCAGAGTGACATTACACCGCAAGCAATGGCTGGATGGTTTACTCAAACACCGACAGCACAAGAAGCGCTTGATAGCTTCGAAGCCGTCGAAACTGAAACCATGTTGCCTACTGAAACAGTTGCAGCTATTGAAGTGACAACAGCGGTAGAAAATACGCCATCATTAAACCCTGTTAAATCTGAAAGTAAGCGCTACTACATTGTTGTTGGTTCCTTCAAAATGGAAAACAACGCATTAACATTAGCAGAAGAGCTTCAAGGGAAAGGTCATGAAGTGAAAGTTTTACCTGGATCTTTGATGAAAGTTGGATTAGGCGGTTTCGAATCACGTGAGCAAGCTAAAGTAGCCCTGGCAGGGATCAAAGCGGAGGTGAATTCGTACGCTTGGATATACGCCTACTAATCTAAGGGCGCTACCTTTGCGCTAGCAATAACAAACGTTATGGAAGAATTAAGAACGCCCAAGGACAGCCTTGCGGTAATGACTCAGATTGTATTACCCAACGATACAAATACGCTGAACAATCTTTTCGGGGGCCAATTATTAAGCTGGATGGACCGCTGTTGCGCAATCGCAGCACACCGTCATTGCAAACGTCAGGTCGTTACTTCTACAATAAATAATGTTGCCTTCAAAAATCCTATACCACACGGGGCCATTGTTACCATTGAAGCAAAGGTTTCCAGAGCCTTTTCTTCCTCTATGGAAATCATCGCAGATGTTTACTTAGAGGAACAACACCCAAACGGCAGCCGAATTAAGGCGAATGAAGGAATTTTCACTTTTGTAGCTGTAGATCAGATTGGTAGTCCGATCAACGTACCAGCCATCCATCCGGAAACCGCAGTGGAAGAAGAGCGATACGCGGCTGCATTGCGCAGACGTCAATTAGCTTTGATTATTGCAGGAAAGATGGAGCCAACCGATGCGACAGAACTCAAGGCATTGTTTTATCCTGAAGAATCGACGCAGCAGCCGAGATAACCTCATCTAAAGGTAATTTTCGCATTGGGTTGGGCAAAAACCAAGGTACTTTTCCGTGCTTACTTATGGGACTCATTACGCTCCTCGTTACCACGGTGCGTTGCTTGTCGTAAACAGGCCACGGTGCAAATCCTAGCGCCGGGTTTGTAGCGCCCCAAAAACTGATGAGTGGCCGATTAAAATTGGCTGCCGCATGCATGAAGCCCGTATCCCCACTAATCACAAGAGCTGCATTTTCTATTACTTTGAATCCTTCGATGACCGTTGTAGTTCCACAGTAATTCTTAGCACCACTTCCTAACGGCTGCTCAAGACTTTCACCCATACCGGCCTCTTCTGGACCTCCAATTAACGCCAACGGCATTTGGAATACTGATAGGCCGTCCATGATTTGTCGCCACGCTTGAAAATCTAGGCGCTTGCCTGCATAGGAACCACCTAACACTAATGCAACGTAGGGCTGTTGAGGCAATTCTAATTCAACTTCTGGTAGACGCAAACGGTAGTCTGGTGCATCCGATCGTAAGGCACCCGCAAAAAGAGGAGCTGCTGCGGCCGCATACCTATGCACAACCGGAGTGAGCGCAAATGACATGTGTTTCGTCGCTAGCAAAAGTGCACGTCGCACATATGGCTTTTGATACGTGTGTACCGGAACTTTCAGTTGACCACACCATCGCTTTGATTTTAACGTACCCTGAAGATCAATAACCTGTTCAAACGTTAACGTTCTTGCTGTGATTCTCGCGCGGTCCTTCTCCCATGAAAGTACCTCATGTACCCCTGGAAGACAACTGGCTACGGCACGGTACGCGTCCTTGCACAGTAAACTGACACGGTAGCCTTCGCTTGCCAACTGCGCCGTGATGGGCGCGACAAGAACTAGATCACCAATAGCGGATAATCGGACCACCAAAACAGAAGCAATCTTGTGCATTACAAGGGAATCAAATTAAAATACGAACACACGATAAAGATAGCAAGCCCGACCATCAGTAAGTTAGCTAAACGTTCATTCTTCAAATAACGTAGACCATTGGTAAGATGGTAGCTCAAACCAAGAAAGAACAACACCCCTCCAGAAGTGATGCCCAATACGGCTGAAGCGCCACCGAGAAACAGCCAACACCCGGCGACCATTGCCCTCGATTTGTTCGTCTGATTCGCTTTACGGTAAGATTGAAACCACTCGAATAAGGCAAATACAGCTAAGAGCATAGGAAGAATCCACCATGTAAGAGGTGTGCTCGAAGCGATTAATGGCGTGCCTGGCAAAACGATAGAGTCTAGACTAAACAAAAGCCCCATTGGAATGCAAAAAGCCAATATCCATTGAAGAAGTGTTCTAATTTTTAGTCCGCCTGAAACCACCCAGGTAAGGACCACTGCGGGTACGATAATAACCAATAATTCAGACGCTGACCAAAGTCCTGCAATGGCAGTCAAGCTACCGCTATGTAGGGCGTATAATGCGTTGGGTTTGCGTCTGTGAAGCTCAACAAGGTGCCAATTCAATTCAAATAGTAAAGCGTAAAACAATAAATCTGTTAAAAAGTACTCACCGCACCAATACACTGCGAGCAAAAGGAAAATCAAATACCTAAACAGTGTACCGCGCACCACCCAACGGTCGCGCATCACTGTCCATGATAAAAATAACCAGGCCGCTCCTAAAACTGAGGCCAAAAGCAACCGCTCCCACTGAATCGAAGCGTCCATTCCCGTCAATGCTAGAGCCACAATGGACAGTGCAAATATTCGAATGCCAGAATAGGCATCAATCTTTCGGAAATAGCTAAGAAGCATCAGCTTTTTTGTTTTATTTTAGCGCCTTTAAACGCGCTCGCTATGTTAAGAAATTTCTTTGAAGGCTTAGGAGATTTGTTCCAAGCAACTTTTAAAATCTTGCCTTTGGCAGGTGATAATGTAAACCGTCTGTTTATGACAATCATTGCGGGTGGATTAGTATACTGGATTATCCAAATGAGAAAGCATAAAGCCAACGGCGAAGCTTAATCACTAAGAAACGAATTAAAAAAAGCCCCGGCCAACGCCGGGGCTTTTTTATATACACTGCTTTTGCGGCCTGCGGCACGAAACAGTTTTAATCTCTTTTTTAAAGGTCAAAGCCAATATCTGTGCGGTAGTTTATGCCTTCATATGAGACTTCTTTGAGGGCAGCATAGCTTTTTGCTAAGGCTTCGTCTTTGTCCGCGCCAAAGCTTGTAAATGCCATTACTCTTCCGCCTGAAGTAGAAATAGACTCCCCTGATTTGGTCCCCGCATGGTATACGGTCGTGTCTTTGAAATCTCTTAAACCATGAATAGCTTTTCCTTTTTCATACGACCCAGGATAGCCGCCACTTACCGCCATCACGGTAGCTGCAGTCTGCGGATTCACCGCTACGCTGACTTCATCAAGCGTCCCGTTGTGCATAGCAATGAACAGGTCTATAATATCCGTTTCTAACCTTGGGATAACAACCTCGGTCTCAGGATCACCCATACGAACGTTGTATTCAATCACCTTAGGGCCTTTCGTAGTATTGATCAAGCCAAAAAAGACAAAGCCCTGGTACGGTAAATTATCCTTCACTAACCCCTGAATGGTGGGCTCGATGATTTCACGAACCGTACGCTCGCGCAAAGCTTTATCGAAAAAGGGTACAGGACTTACTGCTCCCATTCCCCCTGTATTCAATCCTGTATCGCCCTCACCAATGCGTTTATAATCCTTTGCCTCTGGCAACAAAGCATATCCGCCTTTTCCATCGGTTAAAGCAAAAATGCTGAATTCGATTCCTGCTAAGAACTCTTCAATCACAACCCGTGAGGAGGCATCGCCAAACTTCGCATCAACAAGCATATTTTTGAGCTCCTCCTTTGCTTCGGCCAAGTCTTCAATGATCAGTACACCTTTGCCTGCCGCAAGACCGTCCGCCTTCAATACGTAGGGGGCTTCAAGGGTCTCTAAAAAAGCATGCCCATCAGCGAGTGTGTCTTTCGTGAACGTCTGGTATGCTGCCGTTGGAATGTTATGACGCATCATGAACTCTTTCGCAAAGTCTTTCGAACCCTCGAGCTCTGCAGCCGCCTGACGCGGTCCTACGATTACGAGCTTTTCAAGCTCTGGAAAGTTCTTTAAGCCGTCGTGCACACCTGCAACTAATGGGGCCTCTGGACCTATGACAACGATGTCAATAGCGTGAGCCTTCACAAAAGCAGCCACCTCAGTAGCGCTTTCAATGTCCAGCGCGACATTCTCTCCCAGCGCGGCCGTGCCGCCATTGCCTGGAGCAATAAATAGTTTTTCGAACTTCGAGCTTTGAACGATTTTATGGGATAATGCGTGTTCGCGGCCGCCTGAGCCTAATACCAATACATTCATGATGGGTGTGATTAGACGCCAAAAATAACCCGAAATAGTGGGTTGAGAAAGGTGTTCGTTAATTAAGACTCACGTGAATAAAGCCATGCCGCAAACTCCTTCAATGGCGCTAATTTTTCGGCTGGAACCTCAACTGAATCTAATGCCTGTAAACTCAAATTGTAGTAGTGATCAATTTGCTCTTTGGCATAGGCATCCACTCCCAAGATTTTATACAATTCCTGAAAACTATGCACCTTTTCTTCGCTAGGCTCCATCGCTGCATAGGCACCGAAGTCAATATTTTGAATCGCAGCGCGACGCTGCGCTTCAATCCATAGTAAGGTTTTCTTATTGCTTAGAATATCTCCTCCCACTTGCTTTCCAAACTTCTCTGGATCGCCATAGACATCGAGATAATCGTCTTTAATTTGGAATGAAGTCCCTAACAAGAGGGCGAATTGGTACAAGGCGTCTGCATCTTTTTTTGATCCACCACCCACCAATGCACCCACTTTCATTGCGCAGCCCAGCAATACTGAGGTTTTGAATTGGATCATTTGAATATACGTGGCCGCTGCCACAACATCCATAGATTCAAAATCCATATCCATCTGCTGTCCTTCACAAACCTCTAGCGCGGTCTGAGAAAATGTTTCAAGCACCTCTGGTAAAACCGCTGGCGTACATTGCCCAAGATATTGATAGGCTTTGACCAACATGCCGTCTCCAGAGAGTATACCTACATTATCGTCCCATTTTTTATGAACTGTGGTTTTGCCTCGGCGCAAAGGCGCCGCATCCATAATATCATCGTGAATGAGCGAGAAATTATGAAAGAGCTCTATTGCCATGGCTTGTGGCATGGCTTTCGATGGATCGCCGTAAATACCGGCACCCATTAAACTTAAAATTGGTCGTAGACGCTTTCCACCCAATTGCATAATGTAATGCATGGGGTCGTACAACTTTGATGGCGCCGTGCCCAAATTTAATTGGTCTACTTCGGCTTGAAAAAGGTCTTGTAAGGCGGTAAGGTGTTTCATGTTATTTGAGCAATTTCAGTAAGTACTTCCCGTACCCACTTTTAACGAGCGGTTGTGCCAATTGTTCTAGCTGCGCCGCATCAATAAATCCTTGCTCATAGGCGATTTCTTCAATACAACCCACCTTCAAACCCTGACGCTCTTCGATGACTTCCACAAACTGTCCAGCCTGTTGAAGACTCGCAAAAGTACCGGTATCCAACCACGCAGTACCGCGGTCCAGCACCCCCACTTCCAGCTCACCCCATTCCAGATAACGCTTATTCACGTCTGTAATTTCCAATTCGCCGCGCGGGCTTGGCTTTAAATTCTTAGCAATCTCTACCACTCTATTGTCGTAGAAATACAGACCAGGAACTGCATAATCACTTTTCGGATGCGGTGGTTTTTCCTCAATAGAAAGGGCCTTCATATTCGCATCAAACTCCACAACACCGTACCGCTCAGGGTCGCTTACGCGGTAAGCGAACACCATACCGCCGGAAGGGTCTTTACTTTGTTGCAAGACCTGCGCCATGGAAGAACCGTAAAAAATGTTATCGCCTAGAATTAGTGCAACGCTATCGTCTCCGATAAACTTCTCTCCTAATATGAATGCTTGGGCAAGACCTTCCGGTCGCTCTTGAATGGTGTATTCAAACACGCAGCCTAAACTAGATCCGTCACCCAACAGCTTCTTAAACAACGGAGCATCGTGCGGCGTAGTAATGATTAGAATCTCGCGAATACCCGCCTGCATCAGAGTACTGAGCGGGTAATAAATCATCGGCTTGTCGTAGACCGGCATCAACTGCTTACTCACCGCAAGGGTTAGTGGATGGAGTCGGGTACCGGAGCCTCCGGCCAGTAGTATTCCTTTCATAGTGCTT
>Ga0206677_10000820_pt1 | contig 29779 bp, 29 predicted proteins | sample M130m12015metaG_FD_155475 | JGI IMG/M metagenome (GOLD analysis project Ga0206677, IMG submission 155475) | Ammonia-oxidizing marine archaeal communities from Monterey Bay, California, United States - M1 30m 12015 | ecosystem: Environmental > Aquatic > Marine > Intertidal zone | place: USA...
GATTCCACTCCATTTAAAATAAATGTTCCAGTAGCAGTGGCCGCTGTGGTGTCATCATATACTTTATCACTTCCTGTGATTCCTGTAATGGTTAACTCCCTTAGAGCCGTGGTATCGCTACTACTTAGTCCTGTAGTTTCATAACTCTCTAAAAATGAACAATCATTAAAGGCATAGATTTGAAAGAAATATTGTGTTCCTGGTTCTAGACCTGATACCGTAATATTGGGATTCGCTGAAGTGCCAAAATACACTGCTTGTTGACTTGCATTATTCCATGACAGGTCTCCTGTTGGCTCGTCTCCATCTATTGGAGCTATAAATGAGTTTGTATTATTGATAAAAATGGCATAGCCATCTGCACCTCCTACTGGGGCTGTAAAACTGGTTATATTTAACGTAGAACTGTTTTCTGTGCCAAATACAACAGAGGTAGCTTGAGCTGTTGGAGCTGAACAAATTATTGGAGAGCCAAATACAAAATCATCAAAAATATCATACTCAAAGAATCCAGTATCACCAGCAGTTATGGTAACTTTATCAACATTATCAAAAGTTGAATTAGGAGTCACAGTTTGTATATTTCCACCAGGACTACCTGTTACTGAAATAACTTGAGTACCAATACTTACACCATTTTTGAACCCTTCAAAGGTCCAGTTTTCACTTCCGTTGAAGCTAAGTATATCTAACCAAAAACTTTGAAAATCAAATTCACTTCCATCATTAGTTTCAACAGTAATTGATTGTGACTGTCCTGGTGCAATAGATGTAGTTATAGCCTCTAAAGCCATTGTACTTCCATTACCATTAGTAGAGCCAAACCAAGTAGCTTCGTTGTAAGTAAATCTGAAGTTACCATCAGTTATTATATTAGAACCATAATCAGTATTGTCAGCCAATCCTGTTCCTGAATTAAAGTCTATGGTTGTTTGTGCGTTGATGGATAAAGATAAAAAGAAGCCAAATAAAAGGCTCCATAGGAAAGTAATTTTTTTCATAATTAGGATTTTGGTAAAAAAAAGTATTTATTTTTATTTAAAAAAAAATGATAGATGAATAAGCTTAATGTGTCGGTTAATTACAATTTTATTATTGTGAATTACTATATTCATTGAAAATTAGCTCCTAGATGGATATACACCATTTACGCAAATAATATAATTCATCACTAGTGAAGGCTGAATATTATTATGTGCTGAATTGCCACCTGTATCATCTGTAGTGGTATTTGCTGTTACGGCAGAAAGATCTATTTCTATAGCATCGCTTGCCATTTCAATATCGGCGCTAGATTCGTACATATTAACTGGGCTCCTTCCTACATCAGCTGGTTGGGCAAGGTAGTTATTCAAGGGTACATTTGTTGTTCCCTCGGTGCTAGATGCTTTTAGCTTTGCTGTTACAGAAGAACCTGAAATAGTTGTCTTGGCAGCATGACTATGGATTGGCATTTGTGCTGTAGATAAAGTAACATCTTCAATACCAATTTGTTCCCCCATTCTTCTACTTGTTAATCCATTTCCTTGACCCTGACCGATTGGTACTCTACCTCTTAAATCGGGCAGAGTAAAGTTGGTTCTTCCATTTCCTCCGTAGGTTGTTCCTATAATAGAAAATAAAGCGCTATTCTCTGATATTGTTAAAGTTTGCCCATTGCAAAAAGCCCAGTCTCTTGGGGCAAAATTTCCTGCAAACATGATAATTTGTCCAATAAATGGTTCCATAAGTTTATTTTTAAGAGGTTGGTTATAAAAATTTTTGTAAAAATAAGTTACCTAAGCTTAATATGTATGAGTATAAATACTCAATTTTTGATAAAAAAATTATTGGATTTAGAATTATATATTATTTCACAAAGTTAAATAATTAGTTTTAGATAGGGGCTAATTTTTTAAAAAATAAACATATGCAAATAGTTTGGTTTGTTTGTTATTACAACTTTTAGGGTATAACAATAAACCCAAAAGATATATTCTTTTGGGTTTTTGTTTTTGCAGAATTATTTGTACTCTTTTAAGGAGCTGGGTTAGGTATCATAGCATGTACCTCTGCAATTTCTTGCAAGGTTTCTTCAGATAGTTCTATGTAAATACTTCCTATGTTTTCTTTAAGTTGGCTCATTTTAGTAGCACCAATAATATTACTTGTAACAAATGGTAATTGATTTACAAAAGCCAACGATAATTCTGTTAATGTAATTCCGTTTTTCTTTGCAATGGCTTCATATCTTTTTACAGCTTCCAAAGAACCATCTCCCATATAGCGTGCTATAAATCTTGGAAATAAATTTCCTCGAGATCCTTCTGGGCTTTTTCCATCTAAATATTTTCCAGACAATACTCCTTGAGCTAAAGGAGAGTATGCTAACAACCCAATATCTTCTCTCATAGAAACTTCAGACATCCCATATTCATAGGCTCTATGAATCATAGAATATGAATTTTGTATGGTAACAGGCCTGGGCAAGTTATGATCATTAGCTGTTTGGAGGTATTTCATAGTACCCCAAGGTGTTTCATTAGAAAGACCAATGGTTCTTATAGTTCCTGCTTTTACAAAAGTGTGTAATGTTTCTAGAATTTCTAAATGATTTTCTGCTTCTTTGGTAGCTGTTTGATAGGGGTAATCTCTAACACCAAAACAATTAACACCTCTAGAAGGCCAATGCAATTGGTATAAATCTAAATAGTCTGTTTGCAATCTTTGTAAACTAGCCTCTATAGCTTCTGTAATATTTTGTTTGGTAAACCCTCCTGTTCTAATATGTTTTGTATAGTCTCCTCCACCTGCAATTTTACTCGCTAAAACAACGTTTTCTCTGTTTCCTGTTTTTTGAAACCAATTCCCAATAATTCGTTCTGTATCTGCATAGGTTGCCGGGGTAGCTGGTACTGGATATAGTTCTGCTGTGTCAAAGAAATTAACTCCTTGTTCTATGGCATAATTCATTTGTTCAAATGCTTCGTCTTGGGTATTTTGGTTCCCCCAAGTCATGGTTCCTAAACATATTTTTGAAACTTTAATACTTGTTTTAGGTAGTGTGGTGTATTTCATGTTTTATTTTAAAAACTAAATATGATTCACTTTAGAGCGAATCATATTAGATAGTATGGTTTTTATTACTGGGTTAAATATAAGAATATTCTCTAAGAAAGAATTGCTTTTATACCAGGTAATATTTTACCTTCTAATGTTTCTAACATAGCACCACCACCTGTAGAGACATAACTTACTTTATCTGCAAAACCAAATTGTTTTACGGCCGCAACAGAATCTCCTCCTCCAACTAAGGAAAAAGTACCGTTTTGGGTAGCTCTGTCTATAGAATTACCAAGTGCAATGGTTCCTTTAGAAAAGGTTTCTAATTCAAAAACTCCTAAAGGGCCATTCCATAAGATGGTTTTACATGAGTTAACAACCTTGTCAATAATAACTTGAGATGTTGGCCCAGCATCTAATCCTTGCCATCCATCAGGTATTTTAGTAACATCTACAATCTGAGTTGTTGCATCATTAGAAAAAGCATCTGCTGCTACAACATCTAAAGGAAGATGAATTTGAACATTTTTTGCAGCTGCTTTTTCTAATATTTCTAAAGCCAACTCCATTTTATCGTCTTCACAAATAGAATCTCCAATACTGCCACCTTGAGCTTTTACGAAGGTAAAAGTCATTCCACCTCCAATAATTAAATGATCTACTTTGTCTAAAATGTTTTCTATAACTGTAATTTTAGAAGATACTTTTGCCCCTCCTAAAATAGCTAAAACGGGTTTCTCGCTAGAATTTAATACTTTATCTATACTTTCTATTTCTTTGGCTAGTAAACTCCCAAAACATTTATTTTCTGAAAAATATTTTGCCACAATTGTTGTGGAAGCGTGTGCTCTGTGAGCAGTACCAAAAGCATCATTTACATACACATCTCCATTGTTGGAAAGTTGTTCTGAAAACCCTTCATCTCCGGCAGTTTCTTCTGCATAGAAACGAAGATTTTCTAGCAATAAAATTTCTCCATTTTGAAGTTTATTAACGGCTGAGGTTACTTTTTCTCCAACACAATCATCTACAAATTTTACTTGAACCCCAATAATATCGGCTACTTTTTCTACAATATGTTTTAAAGAATAGGAAGCATCTACTCCTTTTGGTCTTCCTAAATGAGACATTAAAACTACAGAACCTCCATCTTCTAAAATCTTAATAATTGTAGGTTTCGCTGCTTCTATTCTGGTTGTATCAGTTACTTCAAAATCTGTATTTAAAGGCACATTAAAATCTACTCGTATTAATGCTTTTTTATTTTTAAAACTGAAGTCGTTTATGGTTTTCATACTAAAATATTTTTCACAAAAATAGCTAATTAAAGGGGTTCATAGAAATTGAAAACTGAAAAGTTAATATATCGTTTGCGTAAAATTATCGCTTATATTTGCGACATGCTTTTTAATCAAATTATTGGTCAGGAACATATTAAAAACCATTTGCAGACTTCTGCTAAAAATGGAAGAATTCCTCACGCACAATTATTTGTAGGCAAAGAAGGTTCAGGAACCCTGCCTGTAGCTATTGCTTATGCACAATTTTTATTGAGTCATTTTTCAGACAATCCAACTGCTAGTGAATTAAAAGTTGCCAAACTGCAGCACCCAGATTTACACTTTGCGTTTCCTGTTACCACTAATGATTCTGTAAAAAAACACCCCGTTAGTAATTTGTTTTTAAATGAATGGAGAGATTTTGTGAGCAAGCAACCATACGGAGGGCTTTTTAATTGGTTACAATCTATTGGTGTAGAAAACAAGCAAGGAATGATTGGGGTAGACGAAGCACTAGAAGTTGTAAAAAAACTACAACTAAAATCTTATGAAGGAGGTTTTAAAGTGATGATTATTTGGATGGCTGAAAAAATGAATATTGCAGCGTCTAATAAATTATTAAAGTTAATTGAAGAACCACCAGCAAAAACAATTTTTTTATTAATTACAGAAAATGAAGATCAAATAATTACTACTATTAGATCTCGTTGCCAGGCATTACACTTTCCTGTTTTAAGTGAACAAGATATTGCCAATGAGTTACTAATAAAAGAAAAATGTTCTGAAAGTGATGCTTTAAAAATAGCAACTCAAGCGGAAGGAAATTATAATAAAGCCGTTCATTTATTACATCAAGACGCTAATGATCTTATTTTTGAACAATGGTTTATTGCCTGGATTAGAACTGCTTTTAAAGCCAAAGGAAATGCTGCTGTTATTCAAGAATTAGTGGTGTGGTCTGAGACTATTGCCAAAACTGGGCGAGAAACTCAAAAACAGTTTTTAGACTATTGTTTACAATTTTTTAGGCAGGCTTTGTTATTAAATTATAAGTCTCCAGAGCTAGTTTTTTTGGAAACACAAACACCAAAATTTAATTTGCAAAATTTTGCTCCTTTTGTTCATAGCGAAAACATCTTGGCTATTGAAAAAGAATTAAATGATGCCCTATATCATATAGAAAGAAACGGAAATCCTAAAATTATTTTGTTAGATCTTTCTATGAAATTAACTCGTTTTCTTCATAAAAAAGAAACCTCAGTTTAATTCTTTACATACCCTTACTCACTCTTTTCGCAATATATAAATCTGCAATTGTTGGGTTTTCTGAGCATTTTTTTATGGGTTCAAATGTGTCTCCAACTTGTACATTTCCTGTTTGAAGTATTTTAAAATACACCCCACACATGGTGGTATTCCAAAACTGTTTTACAATTTTCATATCATTAAAACGCACTCCTAACTTTACACAAGGGTTTCTCTGTTTTGTTGCTTCTACAATACATTCTCCAACTTTAAAGGTATCTCCTACATGTATTGCTGTTTCTTCTAGATTATCTATGGTTAAATTTTCGCCAAACATACCGTATTGCCATTCTAATGCTGGGTATTGTTCTTTCCAATAGGCATAATGTGCTTCTGAATATCCGTAAACTGCTTGTTCTATGCCTCCATGATGAGCTCTATTGCATATTACATCTCCTTTTACATCTTCTTTATCAAGAAAAACAGGAATATCAACTGGAAATTTAAAAATTCCTGTTGTGATTATTTTTCCTTTCCAATTAATGTCTTTTCGTTCTCCTATGTTGGTTGCAATAATTTTCATATTGTTTATATTTTATAAATGTATTGATGCCAAATACACTAGTCTTTCAAAAAACCTTGTAATACATCGGCAATCTTTCTATTGTCTGATAATTGTGGGATTTTGTTTTGCCCTCCAAACTTACCTATAGATTTCATGTATTGATGAAAGCCTCCTTTTTTAACTTTTCTAATAATTAATGGCTGTAATATTTTACCTTTTATTAAGTCAGAATAATATATGTTTTGAGCTTGCATAGATGCATCTATTCTTGAAGCCAATTCTTTGCTATTCTCTTCTTCATTTTCAAACTCTATAAACCATTCATGATAGGGCAATCCTTCAGGTGGGTTTACCTGTGGCGCTACTGTAAACTCGCTAACGTTGGTGTTGGTTCCTTTAATTGCATCGTTTAAAGCCTTTTCTACTTCCTTGCCTATCACATGCTCTCCAAAGGCAGAAATAAAGTGTTTAATTCTACCTGTTACTTTTATTCTGTAAGGTAATAATGAGGTGAATTCTACTGTATCTCCAATATTATACCCCCATAAACCTGCATTGGTATTTAAAATGATTACATAATTAACCCCTAATTGAACATCTTCTACAGAAATTCTAGTTGGGTTTTCATTGAAGAATTCATTAGCAGGAATAAATTCATAAAAAATTCCGCTGTTTAATTGCAGTAACATCCCTTGCTCTTTTTGAGAATCTTGATAGGCAATAAAACCTTCCGATGCTGGATATAATTCTATATAGTCTATTTTTTTTCCAATAAGTGCTTCAAACTTGTTCTTGTAGGGCTCAAAATTTACACCTCCGTAAATGAAAAAATTAAAGTTTGGAAAGATTTCAGATATCTTCTTTCCTGTTTTATCTATCAATTTTTCAAAATACATTTGCACCCAAGAAGGGATTCCGCTAATAACAGACATGTCTTCATTAACTGTTTCTTCTACAATGGCAGTTACTTTTGTATCCCAATCTTCTATGCAGTTGGTTTCCCAACTTGGCAGTCTGTTTTTTAATAGATATTGCGGTACATAATGTGCTACAATTCCGCTCAACCTACCTAATTTTATGCCGTTTAATGCTTCTAAAACAGGACTTCCTTGTAAAAAAATCATTTTACCATCTACAAAACTTGCATCGTTTTTTTCTACGATATAGAACAACAAAGCTTCCTTTGCAGCTTTTATATGAGTAGGCATAGATTCTCTAGTAATAGGAATGTATTTTGCGCCAGAGGTTGTACCAGATGTTTTTGCAAAATACAATGGTTTGCCTTTCCAAAGCACATTTTTTTCTCCTGCTATAATTCTATCTACGTAGCTTCTTAGGCCTTCGTAATCTGTTACTTTTACCTGTTTTTTAAATTCTGAATAACTTGTGATTTTATCGAAATTATGATCTTTCCCAAAAGCAGTATGCTTCGCTTTTTTTATGAGTTCCTTAAAAATTTTCTGCTGGGTTTTATGTGGGTTATAAGCCCATTTATAGACTTTTTTTCGAGCTTTTTTTGCAAAAGGAATCGCTAAGGTAGACTTAAGGCTCATTTATTCAAAATCTATATAGTTAGCAGGATTTACGGCATAACCATCACTCCAAAGTTCAAAATGTAAATGAGGGCCAGTTGTTAATTCGCCCGAAGAACCAACGCTTGCTATTGCTTCACCAGATTGCACTAGATCGCCTTGTTGCTTTAACAAGATTCCGTTGTGTTTATACACAGAAATAAAGTTATTTGCATGCTTCAAAATAATCACATAGCCTGTTTCTGTAGTCCATTCTGAGAAAATAACAGTACCGTCTGCTGCAGCTTTTACAGGTGTTCCTGTTTTAGCAACTACATCTATTGCAAAATGTTTATTTTCTGAATTAAAAGATTGAGAAGTGGTTCCGCTAATTGGTGCAAAAAACACAATTTTAACTCTATTTTGCAGTTCATCTGATAATGGAAAACGGTCTCTACTTTCTATTTTTTCTCTAAAAATAGAATCTTGTTTAGAGGCATTTAACATATTCTCATTAATTTGTGCTCTTTTCCCTAACTCTTGAATAGAATCTATAATATCATCAGAAGTAATTTCTCCTGTTAATACAGATTTAATAGATTTTGTGTAATTCTCTATCACTGCCAATCTATTTCTGAGGGAATCTGACTCTAGGGTGAGTTTTTTAGCATCTGTTTTTAATTTTGTAGAAGAATAGCCAGGAATATATTCTTTTATGGGTGTAAAAGCTATAAGTACTATGGTTGCTAGAATTAATAAAATAGAAAAAACACTACTAAAAACAAAGACATTTAAACGTGATAGTTTTAGCGCAAATCTTTCCTCAAATGTACGCTCGTTTAAAACAACCAACCGGTATTTATTGGTTAGTTTTTGCTTTAGTTTAACTTTCTTTTTATTGTTTTTAGCCATTTAAATTCCTGTAATTACACAAATATACAACGAAACCATCTCCCAAGAATTTTGACATATCCATAAAGTTGTGCATTTATTTTCTATAAAAATTCATCTCATCAATATATTTCCAAGTTTCTACAGAAAGCATTGGTACTACATTTTTATTGTTCTTAATTCCTTGGCGAATTAACGTGGCCGAAATTTCTATAATTGGAGCATCTATTTTGTGAATTTTAGGGTGGTTCTCAAACTTACTTTTAATCTCACCATTAGAAATTCTTGGATAACAGTATATGGTATGATTTTCTAAAATAATATCATAATTTTTCCATTTATGAAAACTTTTTAAATTGTCTTCACCCATAATTAAACTAAACTCATGTTGAGGATATTTTTCATTTATATGAGCTAAAGTATTAACTGTATAATTGGGTTGAGGCAATTTAAACTCTATGTCTGATGGTTTAATTTTAGTGTATTTTTGAAGTGCTAGATATACCAATTCAAGTCTGTGATGGTTTGCTAAAAGAGAACTTTTCTTTTTGTGTGGGTTGTGCGGTGTAACTACCATCCATACTTCATCTAAGTCTGAATACTCTACCAAATGATTGGCAATGATTATATGACCTACGTGAATTGGATTAAAAGTTCCAAAATACAAACCAACTTTCATTTCTTACTTATTTAAAAAATCTTCTACTAAAATTTCTGCATCTTTTAGCGCTGTTGCCAAATCATCATTTAAAATAATAGTGTCAAACTGTGGCGCCGTTGCCATTTCTGTTGGTGCTTTTGCTACCCGCATGGCAATTTTTTCTGAAGATTCTTCTCCTCGTTGTTTTAATCTAATAATTAATTCATTCATGTCTGGCGGTTTCACAAAAACAGCCAGTGTTTTGTCTGGAAATTTTTTCTTAATTCTTAATCCACCAGCCACATCTATATCAAATATTACATGTTTTCCTGTTGCCCAGATTCTAGCTACTTCTGTTTTTAAGGTTCCATAAAAATTATTAATATATACCTCTTCCCATTCTAAAAATTCGTCTGCTTTTATTTTCTGTTTAAATTCTTCAGCAGAAATAAAATAATAATCTTCTCCATGAATTTCTTTCCCTCTAGCTTCTCTAGATGTTGCAGAAATAGAAAACTCTAATCCAAATTTTTCTTGATGTAATAAATGACGTACTATGGTTGTTTTCCCTGATCCAGAAGGTGCTGAAAAGACAATTAATTTTCCTTTAAAGTCTAACATTTATAACACGTTTAATATTTGTTCTTTAATTTTTTCTAATTCATTCTTCATTTGAATAACAGCCTTTTGCATTGGAGCAAAATTAGCTTTAGACCCAATAGTATTTACCTCTCTTCCAATTTCCTGAACAATAAACCCTAATTTTTTACCATTAGAATCTTCTGTATCTAATTCCTGTAAGAAGTACGTTAAATGATTAGCCAATCGAACTTTTTCTTCGTTAATATCTAGTTTTTCTAGATAATAAATTAATTCTTGTTCAAAACGATTTTCATCTGTTGTTACTTTTAGTTCGTCTATTGCTTTTTTTAAGCGCTCTTTTACAAACTCTATTCTTGCATCATCAAAAGATTTCACTTCTTCTAAATAGTGTTGAATATTTTTAATTCGCAATTTAAAATCATCTTCTAAAGAGGCAGCTTCATCTATTCTATATTGAATAATATCTTTAATGGCTTCTTGAATATTGGTATTTATTTGAGCCCATTCATCTTCATTTAATTCTTCTCGTTCTGTTTTTAAGGCATCTGGCATTTTAACTGCCATTTTTAATAGTTCTACATCATTAGAAGAGCCTGTTTGAACCACATTTCTTAACTGCTGTATATATTCAGAAACAACTCCTTTATTAACTGTTGTAGAAGTTTCATCTGCCGTCATTTCTATATAAATAGAAAAATCTACTTTTCCTCTTACCAATTTAGAGGCCAATTCTTTTCTAACAGCAAGTTCTTTTTCTCTGTAATAAGATGGCATTCGAACGTTTAAATCCAAGTTTTTACTGTTCAGGGATTTTACTTCTATCGTAACTTTTTTATCTGATAAATGTAATACGGATTTACCGTAGCCAGTCATTGATTGAATCATGTATTGTTATTTTATTATGCTACAAAGATACATTTTTAATTTCCTGCTATTTTTGGTTGTCTGGTAACTAAAAACACTCCTGAAAAAATAAGAAGTGATGCTCCTATTTTGGTAAAATTAAGCTGATCACTACCTACTATAAGAGCGTAAATAGAAGCAATAACTGGTTGTAAGTAAATAAAAACACTAACAGTAGTAGGTTTTAATTTAGACAAGGCAAAAAGGTTAAATAAGTAAGTGATACAAGTTGTAAATAGCACTACAAAACCTGCTTTTACATAAATATCTGTTGGCATTTCTTGCCAAGAGACTTCTAAAAATTCTGAGATTCCAAAAGGAAACACAAATAGAAACCCGGCTAAATAGAGCCATTTAACAAAAATAATTGGATGGTATTTAACAATTAGCTTTTTAACTAACACAAGATACATTGCATAGGATGCCGCATTAATAAAAACCAGTATGTTTCCAAGAGTTCTATTACTTGCGTCATCTTCTGAAGCATGACCATACATTATGAGTAGTAGGGCTCCAACTAAACCAATAATTACTCCTATAATTCTAAAATTTGGTATTTTTTCTCTAATGATCATGCTTGAAAAAATGAGCACTAAAATTGGTGTGGTTACCATAATTACAGAGGCACTAATTGGAGTTGTATAGCTGAGGCCTTTAAAAAAAGCAAGCATATTAAGTCCTACTCCAAAAAATGCAGCCAATACTATTCTTTTATAATCGCTTTTCTCTATTGGTTTTTCTCCTGTTATAAACAAACCAAGAATCCAAAATACGAGCATTGCACCTCCAACTCTTAGAAAAATAAATCCAAAAGGTTTTATATGAATATTCATTACCTCTTTGGCTATGGTAAAAGTAACTCCATAAATAATTGCCGCTACAAAAAGTGCTATTATAGCCAATGATCTAGGTTTCATAAATGAGTTTTTTTCTTAGTGTACAAAGTTGCATAATAATTTTAGATGTAAATTTAATTCTGATGAAAAGATTACATTTACATTTAAATAGTAATTTGTGTCTAGCAATCAACATATTTTAATAATTAGACTTTCAGCAATGGGAGATGTTGCCATGGCAGTTCCAGTTATTAGAGCACTTACAAAGCAATACCCTGCGTGTAAAATAACAGTGCTATCTAAGCCTTTTTTGAGACCTCTTTTTGATGAAATGCCTCAAGTTTATTTTTTTGATGCTCAAGTAAACACAAAACACAAAGGAATTATAGGGCTTTATAAACTATACCGTGAGCTCAAAAAAGAGAAAATTACACATATTGCAGATTTTCACAATGTGCTACGATCAAAATTACTAAGAGCGCTATTTATTCTGAGCAGAAAACCTTCTGTATCTATTAATAAAGGAAGAGCAGAAAAAAAAGCATTAACAAGAACTACCAACAAAGTTTTTAGGCAGTTAAAAACATCTCATCAGCGATATGCAGATGTTTTAAGTACATTAGGTTTTAGCCTAGATCTTACAAATACACCCTTGATTAAGAAAAAATTATTATCAGAAAAAGTGACTCTTCTCACCGGATTAAAAGAAGGTCCCTGGATTGGTATTGCCCCTTTTGCAGCTTTTGAAGGCAAAGTATACCCAGCTCATCTTATGGAGGAAGTCATTAAAAAAATAGCTTCAAAAGGATTAAAAATAATTCTTTTTGGTGGAGGAAAACATGAAGTGAAAATTTTAAATACCTTAGAAAGTAACCATAAGAATGTATTAAGTGTTGCTGGCAAGATTTCTTTTAAAGAAGAATTGGAGGTTATTGGTGCATTAGACCTAATGCTTTCTATGGATTCTGGAAATGCTCATTTAGCAGCGATGCAACAAGTAAAAACTATAACGCTTTGGGGTGTTACGCATCCTTATGCTGGCTTTGCTCCTTTTTATCAACCCGCTGACTATTGTATTGTCTCAGACCTTAAAAGATACCCTAAAATACCCTGCTCAATTTATGGAAATAAAGTATTGAATGGATATGAAAATGTGATGGAAACAATAACACCAACTAGTGTTGTAGAGAAAGTTATGAGTGTTTTAAGCGCATAAAAAAAGAGCCATTAAAGACCCTTTCCTAGTTTTGGCTATTTAATTCTTGGCGGGCTATAATGAGCTATTGGTGTGTAAATTAGCTAATTAATATATTTTTGAATACATTAAATATACAAAATTTAAATAAAAAACTCTTTTTAATATTAAAAATTAAAATATGGTTACGCATCATTTATTAGAAAACAATTCTGTTTTAAATACGTTCATCAAAGAAATAAGAGACCAGAGTATACAAAAAGATGCCATGCGTTTTAGGAGAAACATAGAGCGTATTGGAGAAATTTTATCCTATGAATTAAGTAAAGAACTTAATTATTCTAAAGAAAAAACTAGAACTGTTTTAGGTGTGAAGAATTCAGAAGTACTAAATAATGACTTGGTTATTTGCTCAATTCTAAGGGCTGGGCTTCCGCTTCATCAAGGAATTCTAAATTATTTTGATACTGCTGAAAATGCTTTTATATCTGCTTACAGAGATCACTCAAAGAATGATACCGAGTTTGAGATTAAGGTAGCATATTTTGCAGCTCCTTCTTTAGAGGGCAAAACTTTAATTATAGCAGATCCGATGCTGGCAACCGGAAAGTCTATGGTTACTGTATATGAAGCAATTAAAAAATTTGGTAGTCCTAAAAAAATTCATATTGTTTCAGTAATTGGCTCAGAGTTAGGTGTCAGTTTTATCAAAAACCATTTCCCAGAAAATACAGATTTATGGATTGCAGATATAGATCCAATATTAAATGACAAAGGATATATTGTTCCTGGTCTTGGAGATGCAGGAGATCTCTCTTACGGTCCTAAACTATAAAAATAATTACTGGAGTTATAAGTAATAATGCTATAAAAATATTCTTTAAAAAAGGTTTTTTTATACTCTCTAACCAATTGGTTATAATAATAGAGACCGGAAAGAAAAGTAAGATGATTTGAGATCCATCATGAGTTTTTTGGATTATAAGAACAGTAATAGCGATGATAAGATTAAAAATAATAAGAATCCAGTATTTTCTATAGCTCCCACTAATTGAAAGCACTTTTGGTGTTTTAAGCACAATTGAAATAATTGTAAAGGCTCCTAATAATAGCGATGAAAATAAAATAGGCTTGGTTGTGTATAGCTCAAAATCATAATCAGCATACCATAGAAACAATGTTGTAAATTCTTCTGTATGGTCAAACCAAAAACAATAGGTGGCATAACAAAAAATAGGTACTAAAAATCCAAGACAAGGAATTAAAAGTGTTCTTATATTTATTTTTTGAAACAACCCAATAGATAAAAACATTAGTATTCCAAAAATAACAGTTGTTGGAGCCAGCAGGAAAAGAATGCCTAACCAAAACCCACTGTCAAAAATTTTCTTATAAACATCTTTACCACTCCTGAGACTGTATACTCTTCGTAAAAAAACTAATAGTAATACATTTAAAAAAACCTCATTTCTATTTGACATTGTTTCAGGATAAAATCCAAAAAACAGCACAAAAAGTAACAACCCGTATGAATTGTATAACGTCAATTTATTTTTTGACAGAATGAAATTGTAAAAAAGAAACATCAATAAAAAAAGTGCTAGTATTGAAACCTGCTCTATGACAAGATTAACATCAATAGTATTTGTAGAAATTAATGAAATACTTTTGGCTAAAAAAAATCCTAAAAAAATTAAAAATATGACAATAAAATTAGCTGGATTTGATTTCCCAAAAAAATTGGCTAGCATACTTAGTTTTTATATTTTTGCACTGTAAATATACTTTAAGATATGATAGCATTCAATATTTTCAAATGGATTGGTGAATTATTCACAGAGGTATTGTTTTTGCCTTTCAATAGTATTCGTTCTTTAGCGCAAGAAGATTTTGGCTGGTGGGTAGCAAATGCTGTTAATTGGTTTTTTTTAGGAGTTCTTCTAGTTCTTTTAGCTTATTGGATGAAAGAATCTAGAAAATTCGTCAAAGAAGGAACTGAGGATCGCGCCTAATCAACTATTATTTTGGGAAGTAAAAATAAATTGAAACGTTTTAATGAAAACGAAACGTTTCCTAATGTCATTCAACCAACAAGAGACGAAGTTCTTCATAATTTCTCTCACAAAGGAAAATGGCATTCTTTTTTTAATAACAAGAACCCCATTATTATTGAATTAGGCTGTGGTAAAGGCGAATACACCATTGCTTTAGCTGAAAAAAATCCGGATAAAAATTTTATTGGTATAGACATTAAAGGTGCTCGTTTCTGGAGAGGCGCTAAAACAGCTTTAGAAGACAATTTAACAAATGTAGCCTTTGTAAGAACCCAAATAGAATTGGTAGACCATATTTTTGACAAAGGAGAGGTTGATGAAATTTGGATTACGTTTCCAGATCCTCAAATTAAATATAAGCGTACTAAGCACAGAATGACAAATCATGCTTTTCTTTTAAAATATGATCATATTTTAAAAGAAAATGGGGTTGTAAACCTAAAAACAGATAGCGAATTTATGCACGGCTATACTTTAGGATTACTGCACGGAGAAGGCCATGAAATATTGCACTCCAACCACGATGTTTACAAAGATTATTACTCGCCTGATGAAGTAACAGGAACGCAAACTTTTTATGAAAAGAAATACTTAGAAAAAGGAAAAGCAATTACCTACATTAAGTTTAGATTGAATTTCTAAGTTACTCCAGTACTTTTTACTTTTTCTTGGTCAAAGAAAAAATCATTATTGCTATCTTTCCCTTATGAAAGAATCTGACAACTTTTTTGAAAGAGTCTACAAAATTGCGCGTTTAATTCCATACGGTAAAGTAACCAATTATGGAAGTATTGCTAAATACTTAGGCGCTGCTAAATCTGCAAGAATGGTTGGCTGGGCAATGAATAATTCTCATAACCAAACACAAGAAGTTCCTGCACATAGAGTTGTTAATAGAAAAGGGTTGCTCACTGGAAAACATCATTTTGGCGGAACCAATTTAATGCAACAATTATTAGAAAGTGAAGGAATTATAATCATAGAAAATCAAATTCAAGAATTAGAAAAAGTATTTTGGGACCCAATGAAAGAACTCCCATAAACTTCGCTTATTTCTTTATAGATATTTGGAATTTACATGCTTTTCTATCTAAAGCTTTAGCGCTATCTTTGCACTTTAGAATAAATCAACAAAAATAGCATGTCTTTTACGAAACAAGATATATACAACGCACTAGAAACTATTACCGAACCGGGTGAAGGAAAAAGTTTGGTTGAAAATAAAAATATTACCAATTTGGTTGTGTTTGGAAATGAAGTAATTGTTGATGTATCTATCAGCAATCCAACATTACAAGCCAAAAAGAAAATTGAACTAGAAATAAAAAAAGCAATTCATTCAAAGGTAGATGAAAAGATCGTTGTAAAATTGAATGTAACCTCTATTGCAGCTCCAAAAAAAGAGGAAAATTCAAACCTTATTAAAGGAAAAGAAATTCCAAATATTCAAAATATTATTGCCATTGCCTCGGGTAAAGGAGGTGTAGGGAAATCTACCATCACAGCCAATACTGCAGTTAGTTTAGCAAAAATGGGCTTTAAGGTTGGTGTTTTAGATGCAGATATTTATGGCCCATCTATGCACTTAATGTTTGATGTAGAAAAAGAAAGACCTATTTCTGTAAACATAGAGGGTCGTTCTAAAATGAAACCAGTAGAAAACTACGGTGTAAAATTATTGTCATTAGGTTTCTTTACAAACCCAGACCAAGCTGTTATTTGGCGGGGGCCTATGGCTTCAAAAGCACTTAATCAGTTGATTTTTGATGCAGATTGGGGAGAATTAGATTTCTTATTGATTGATTTACCTCCAGGAACAGGAGATGTTCATTTATCTATTGTTCAAGCATTGCCTATAAATGGGGCCGTTATTGTAAGTACACCTCAAAATATTGCCTTGGCTGATGCTAAAAAAGGAGTTGCCATGTTTCAACAAGAAAGTATTCAGGTTCCAGTATTAGGAATCGTAGAAAATATGGCTTACTTCACGCCAGAAGAACTCCCTGATAATAAATATTATATCTTTGGAAAAGATGGTGCAAAGCATTTAGCCGAAGATATCGCCACTAAATTCTTAGGAGAAGTTCCTTTGGTACAAAGCATTCGTGAAGCTGGAGATGTTGGACATCCGGTGGCATTACAAGAAAATACACCATTAGAAAAGGCTTTTACTGACATCACTAAAGAAATGGTTTCAGAATTGCTAAAAAGAAATGCTAATTTACCACCAACAGAGGTTGTAAGAATTACAACAATGAGTGGTTGTAGCGCAGTAAAAAAGTAAGTTTATGACAACACAAGAAACATTAGAAAACGTTGAAAAAGCATTGAGCGAAATTCGTCCTTTCTTAGAAAGTGACGGTGGAAACATTAAACTACTATCTATAGAAGATGCAGTTGTTAAAGTTCAATTAGAAGGTGCATGTATTGGCTGTTCTGTAAATCAGATGACACTTAAAAATGGTGTAGAAGCAACCATTAAAAAATATGCTCCTCATATTCAGCAAGTCATTAATATTGATTAACTGATAAAAATACAACTATTCAACACTTTTTTTACCTGATTTTTAGTTAGAAATGATCAAAACAGATATCTTAATTATTGGTGCAGGGCCTACTGGACTTTTTACCGTTTTTGAAGCGGGTTTACTAAAATTAAAATGCCATTTAATAGACGCATTACCTCAGCCTGGAGGGCAATGTTCAGAAATATATCCAAAAAAACCCATTTATGACATTCCTGCCTATCCTGAAATTTTAGCAGGTGATTTAACAGATAAATTACTCGAACAGATTAAAGCATTTGAACCAGGTTTTACCTTAGGTGAGCGTGCAGAAACTATTGAAAAATTAGAAGACGACACTTTTATAGTAACTACAAATAAAGGAACAAAGCACCATGCTCCAATTGTAGCTATTGCCGGAGGGTTAGGAAGTTTTGAACCTAGAAAACCACCCATTCCAAACATTGCTGATTTTGAGGATGCTGGTGTAGAATACATCATTAGAGACCCAGAAGTATACAGAGATAAAAAAGTAGTCATTGCTGGTGGTGGAGATTCTGCTTTAGATTGGGCTATTTTTTTAACAGATATTGCCTCTGAAGTAAGTTTAGTTCACAGAAGAAATGAATTTAGAGGAGCCTTAGATTCTGTTGACAAAGTTCAAGAATTAAAAGATGCAGGGAAAATTACTATGATAACACCTGCTGAGGTTACAGGAATTCTAGGAGATGAAAAAGTAACAGGTGTCTCTATTGTAAAAAATGGTGAAGAAAAAATTAAACTAGAGGTAGATCACTTTATTCCATTATTTGGATTGTCTCCAAAACTTGGCCCTATTGCCAACTGGGGGTTAGACATAGAAAAAAATGCAATCAAAGTAAATAACGCATTAGATTATCAAACCAATATTCCGGGAATTTATGCCATAGGTGATGTAAATACCTATCCTGGAAAATTAAAATTAATTTTATGTGGCTTTCATGAAGCCACCATAATGTGCCAGAGTGCTTATAAACGAATTCATCCAAACAAAAAGTATGTGATGAAGTATACTACAGTTGGTGGAGTTGAAGGATTTGATGGTTCTAAAAAAGAAGCTCCAAAAGCAGTTGTGAAAAAAATTGAGTAATGTCAGATATTTCTATTAAAATAACAGACAGAAACGGTGCTTTGCACGAAATTTTAGCGCCTACAGACATGGCCATGAATATTATGGAAGTGGTGAGGTCTTATGAACTTGCAGAAGAAGGAACTATTGGTGTTTGTGGAGGAATGGCAATGTGTGCCTCATGCCAATGCTATATAACCTCGGATCATGAACTTCCTGAAATGAACCCAGATGAAGATTTAATGTTGGCTGAAGCTTTTTATGTTCAAAATAACAGTAGATTGGGTTGTCAAATTCACATCACATCAGCCTTAGACGGACTAGAAATTGAACTAGCTCCTGAAAGTTAATTTTTATAGTAAATTTTAAACTTTTGAGACCTTGAAACACTTCACTGCCAACTTTTAAATTATATTTGTAGAGAAACACCCTTTTAAACGCACTAGTTATGTATTGGTTAGAATTACTAATTATATTAAAAAACCTCATCAAAAGGAACCCTGAATAGTGAATCTAATGAAATGACCAAACAATTTATCTGAGTACCAATTTTTCAATTTGATTATTGTTACATTTATCATTCATTTACATTAGAAATTATGCCTTTTTACCATAAACTAGGGAAAATACCACCCAAAAGACATACGCAATTTAGAAAAGCTGACGGTAGTTTGTATTACGAACAGCTCTTTGGAACCATCGGTTTTGATGGAATGTCTTCTAACTCATATCATGAGTACAGACCAACCATGGTCAAAGAAATTAGAAGACAATACTCCATAGCACCAAAAATTGCCAAAGAAAATAATATAAAGTCATATCGTTTTAAAGGATTTCAAGTTCCGCCAGAAGACGATTATTTAAAAAGCAGAAAAGTAGTATTAACAAATTCTGATTGTAATATTATTTTGGCTGCACCCAAAAATTCTCTGAAAGATTATTTTTATAAAAATACAGATGCAGATGAATTAATTTTTATTCACAGAGGGTCAGGAAAACTTAGAACACATCTCGGTAATCTTGATTTTAAATACGGTGATTATTTGTTAATTCCTCGTGGTATTATTTATCAAATAGATTTTGACACTAACAACAACCGTTTGTTTATTGTAGAATCTTACCGTCCAATTTATACTCCAAAACGTTATAGAAATTGGTTTGGACAGCTGGCTGAACATTCTCCTTATTGTGAACGAGATCTTCGGCAACCTCAAGAATTAGAAACTCATAATGAAAAAGGAGATTTTCTAATGAAAGTAAAAAAGCAAGATGATGTTATAGAAATGGTCTATGCCTCACATCCTTTTGATGTGGTAGGATATGATGGCTACAACTACCCATATGCATTTTCTATTCACGATTTTGAACCAATTACAGGAAGAATTCATCAACCACCACCTGTGCATCAAACTTTTGAAACCGATGCCTTTGCTGTTTGTAGTTTTGTACCTCGTTTGTATGATTATCATCCAGATTCAATTCCAGCACCATACAATCATAGCAATATAGATTCTGATGAAGTGCTCTATTATGTTGATGGCGATTTTATGAGTAGAAATGATGTAGATGCTGGTCATATTTCATTGCACCCTGCTGGTATTCCTCATGGTCCGCACCCGGGAGCTACAGAGAGAAGTATTGGTCATACAAAAACAGCAGAATTGGCAGTAATGGTAGACACATTTAAGCCTTTAAAAGTAACTGAAGAAGCCATGAAAATTGCAGATGAAGACTATCATAAATCTTGGTTAGAATAATATGCTAGAAAAAAGAGTAGATATTACAGCCCATTTAAGAGCTATGTGGTAATTGAATATTTAAAAATAAATCAATTATTACACTAACTATTAAACAAAATATCATGTCAAAAGAAATAAAATCAGTAGACTACGGTCTAGAAAAAATATTTGAAGGAGCACAAGATTTCCTTCCGTTACTGGGAACCGATTATGTAGAATTTTATGTAGGTAACGCAAAACAGGCTGCACACTTTTATAAAACAGCTTTTGGTTTTCAATCTCATGCCTATCGTGGCCTAGAAACTGGTTCAACAGACTCTGTAAGCTATGTATTAACTCAAGATAAAATAAAGTTAATGCTTACAACACCTTTAAATAGTAAATCACCCATTAACGATCATATTGTAAAACATGGAGATGGTGTAAAAATTATTGCACTTTGGGTAGAAGATGCTAGAAAAGCATATCAAGAAACAACTTCAAGAGGTGCAAAATCTTATATGAAGCCTACCGTAGAATCTGACGAACATGGAGAAGTTGTCAGAGCAGGAATCTATACCTACGGAGAAACCGTTCATATGTTTGTAGAGCGCAAGAATTACAACGGAGCTTTTTTACCAGGATTTGAAAAAATGGAATCAGATTACAATCCACCAGCCGCAGGTTTAAAATATATTGATCATATGGTTGGTAATGTTGGCTGGAATCAAATGGATGTTTGGGTAAAATGGTATGAGGATGTAATGGGGTTTGAAAACTTTTTATCTTTTGATGACAAGCAAATTCACACAGAATATTCTGCTTTAATGAGTAAAGTAATGTCTAACGGAAATGGTAGAATTAAGTTTCCAATAAATGAACCTGCAAAAGCAGCTAAACGTTCTCAAATTGAAGAGTATTTAGATTTTTATGAAGGTTCTGGCGTACAGCATATTGCCGTTGCAACAGATGATATTATAAAAACAGTATCTCAATTAAAAGCAAATGGAGTGGAGTTTTTATCTACGCCACCCGAAGAATATTACAGATCTGTTCCTGGAAGATTAGAAGAATTTAGCCACGAATTAAGAGAAGATATCGAAAAGCTAAAAGGGTTGGGTATTATGATTGATGCAGATGAAGAAGGATATTTATTACAAATATTCACTAAACCTATAGAAGATAGACCTACTCTATTTTTTGAAATTATTCAGCGAATGGGAGCTAAAGGCTTTGGTGCAGGAAACTTTAAAGCATTGTTTGAATCTATAGAAAGAGAACAGGCAAAAAGAGGCACGTTATAAATTGAGAAATTATAGTAAGGTTTAAATACAGCATCTTGCTACTTTAGCACAACTTTCAATAATTATGAGTAAAGAAGAACTATTAAAAGCCATTGAAGACAAATACAAAAAGCTGGGTGTTCCTCTAGACTCTATGTTAGAAGGCTTGCTTTGGAGTACACCAATTACCTATTGGGATTATATTCAAACCGATGCCTTATTAGGCTTACAAATTCCAAGAACAGATCAACCAGACGAAATGGTGTTTATCATGTATCATCAGGTAAACGAATTGTTATTTAAAATGATTTTGTGGGAAATTGATCAAGTGGCAAAAACTGGTGAAATTAGTGCAGAAAAATTTTCAATGCATTTAATGAGAATCAGTAGATATTTTGATATGTTGAGCAATTCATTTAGTGTGATGGCCGATGGAATGGAACGCGAGCAATATCTCAAGTTTAGAAATACATTAACTCCTGCAAGTGGTTTTCAAAGTGCCCAATATCGCAAAATAGAATTTGCATCTACAGAACTCATTAATTTAATTGATGCTCGTTTTAGAGATACTATAGACCGCAATTCTCCATTTAAAAATGCTTATGATCATTTGTATTGGCAGGCAGCAGGCAAGAACCATACTACCGGAGAAAAATCAATTTTAATTTCGCTTTTTGACAAAAAGTATATGGGAGATTTTATTGATTTTATGGAAGATTATAATGAATGTAATCTGTCAAAGAAATTTAAACAATTGCCCGAAGATGTACAAAAAGACCCCGCATTAATAAAAGCAATGCGCCACTATGATTATACTGTAAACGTTACATGGGTGCTTGCGCACTATGATGCTGCAGGAAAGTACTTAGGGGGTAAAGAAAAAGAAGTAGAAGCTACTGGAGGAAGTAGTTGGAGGAAATACTTACATCCAAAATATCAGCGCAGAATTTTTTATCCGTATTTATGGTCTGAAGAAGAGTTAAAAAACTGGGGAACATTTTAAACAAAATGATAATTTTTCGTTAAAAAAGCTTTGTGTTACTGAAATAGATGGCTTTTTGTTTTTGTTATGAAGATGATTGTCATTCAATTTTTATATGTTTGGTGTTTATGAAAAAAATTATTTTAGTTTGCTATTTACTCTCTTTATCATCACTTTTTCTTGGGCAAGAAAAAACCAGCCCTTTTAAAGCTGGTGAGTGGTTAGAATATAAAATGAGCTATAGTGGTTTTCTAAAAGCGGGTACTGCCAAACTTTCACTTGAAGAAGTAGACTTAAACGGCAAAAAAGTTTTTCATGCAACAGGTCTGGGAGAAACAAGTACAGTAATTGGTTGGTTTTTTAAAGTAAGAGATATTTATGAGTCTTATTTTGATACCAATAAAGTGATCCCTTATTTATTTAAACGAAATGTTAATGAAGGAGGCTACACTATAAAAAGAGATACAGAGTTTAATCAAGAAACAAAAATCGCTACTGTTGAAGATTATAAATACAATACTGTAAAAGAGGTTCCTTTTGACAATGTGCAAGACATGATTTCTGCTTTTTACTTTTTAAGGACTGTAGATGTTGACTCTATAAAAACTGGAGATGAGATTGATTTAAATATGTTTTTTGACTCAAAAACATTTGCCTTTAAGCTACGTTTTTTAGGAACTGAAATCATAAAAACAACTTTTGGGAAAATAAAAACAATCAAATTAAGACCTATCGTTCAATCTGGAAGAATTTTTAAAGAGAGTGAAAGCGTGACTATTTGGGTTACTGCAGATGACAACAAAATACCAATTAAATTAAAAGCATCATTAGCAGTTGGTTCTTTAAGAGCAGAATTAAAAGCTTTTAAAGGATTAGCAAATTCATTCGAAATTATCATTGATTAAATTGTATTTTTACCACATTCTTATTGAAGAATAAAATCTAACAACATTGAAAAAATTAAGTATTCTTCTTTTTGTTCTATTCATAGTTTTGTCTTGTGGTAAAGACAACATTAAAGATACCCCAGACACTTCTGATGAAATTACAGCCTCAGTTCCTAAAATTATTCATGAATTTGGCTATACATTAAACGATTACAAAGTAATTAAAGACACGATTAAAAAAGGGGAAAGTTTTGGGATTATTTTAGACAGGCATCATGTTTTTTATCCAAAAATAAATGCCATCGCTAAAAAGATCAAAGATACTTTTGATGTTAGAAGAATAAGAGCTGGAAAACCCTATATGATACTTGCCAGTAAAGATTCTCTAGAGAAAGCTCAAGTCTTTATTTATAAAAATAATAAAGCCAGTGCTACAATAGTAGATTTCAAGGATTCTACTATCGTTGCCTATACCTACAGAAAACCTATAAAAATTGTAGAAAAAGAAGTTTCAGGGAACATTTACTCTACCTTATCTGAGGCTATGGATAGCCTTCATTTAAATCCTAATTTAACCAATGATATTGCAGATATTTATGCTTGGACTTTAGATTTTTTAAAACTTCAAAAAGGAGATCAATTTAAATTAATTTACGAAGAGAAATTTATAGACGACAGTGTTTTTGTTGGTTATGGAAAAGTAAAAGCAGCTCTTTTTGATCATAACAATAAAGATTTCTATGCCTACAGATTTATACCAGACTCTATTAAAGGAATTCCAGAATACTATGATGAAGAAGGAAATATGTTGCGAAGTCAATTCTTGCGATCTCCTATTAAATTTCAATACAGAGTTTCATCAAGATATAATTTAAGAAGAAAAATAGCCTACTATGGAAGAGTAAAACCTCACAAAGGTACTGACTTTGCCGCAAAAGTAGGAACTCCCATTATGGCTACCGCTAGCGGTACTGTTACAGAATCTAGAAAAAAGGGAGGTAATGGAAACTATGTAAAAATAAGACATAACAATACCTATGCTACACAATATCTTCACATGAGTAGTAGAAAAGTTAAACGAGGTCAGTATGTTAAACAAGGAGATGTTATTGGCTGGGTTGGAATGACAGGTAATACTAGCGGGCCTCATGTTTGCTATCGTTTCTGGAAAAATGGAAAGCAAGTAGACCCCTTTAAACAAAAGCTTCCTTCAGCAAAACCTTTAAAAAAGAGTCTCAAACCAACTTATAAAAAATTTATTGAGCCATTTAAAACACAGCTTGATAATATAGAATTTCCTAATCAAAATAACCAACTAGTCGTTCAAAAATAAGCAAAATGCCATTACAAAACATAAACCCAACAACCACTAAATCCTGGGAGAAATTAACCTCTCATTTTGCAGAGATGGATTCTTTTTCCCTCAAAGAAGCATTTAAAATAAATCAACATAGAAAAGAAAACTTCTCCATATCTTTTAACGATTTATTCTTAGATTTTTCTAAAAACAGGATCGAACAAAAAACAATTGACTTATTGGTTGAGCTAGCGAATGAGGTTGAATTAAAGGATGCAATTGACAAGTATTTTTCTGGTGAAATCATTAATGTTACAGAAGATAGAGCTGTATTACACACAGCTTTAAGAAGTAATTCTGAAGAAGAGCTCCTAATAAACAATAAAGACATTAGACCTGAGATTAAAAAAGCACTAAGAAAGATAAGGGCTTTTTCTAACAAAGTAATCTCTGGAGACTGGAAAGGGTATACTGGCAAAAAAATAACAGACATTGTAAACATAGGAATTGGTGGTTCTGATCTTGGACCAGATATGATTGTAGAGGCATTACAGTTCTATAAAAACCATTTAACAACTCATTTTGTTTCTAACATAGATGGAGATCATGTTTCTGAAATTTTAAAAAAATTGGATCCAGAGACTACCTTATTTGTAATTGTTTCAAAAACATTCACAACCCAAGAAACAATAACCAATGCTAATACTATAAAGAATTGGTTTTTAAAGTCGGCATCTCAATTTGACATCGCTAAACATTTTGTTGCAGTTTCTACAAACTCAGAAGCTATTGATGCTTTTGGGATAGATCCTAAAAATGTATTTCCAATGTGGAACTGGGTTGGCGGTCGTTTTTCTTTGTGGTCTTCGGTTGGGCTATCTATAAGTTTGTCGGTTGGTTTTGATCATTATAAATCTCTTTTAGATGGTGCAGAAAAAATGGATCTCCATTTTAAAAATAGTGACTTTGATCAAAATATCCCAGTAATTTTAGCACTTTTAAGTATTTGGTATAATAATTTTTACAAGGCTGAGTCTGAAGCAATTCTTCCATATACTCAGTATTTAACAAAATTAGCGCCATATTTACAACAGGCTATTATGGAAAGTAATGGAAAAAGTGTAGATAGAAATGGAGAATTCGTAGACTATCAAACAGGAACTATTGTTTGGGGAAGTACAGGAACTAACATGCAGCACGCATTCATGCAGCTAGTTCACCAAGGAACAAAGTTAATCCCTTCAGATTTTATTGGGTATGAAACCTCCTTGTATGGGTTAACAGATCATCATCAAAAATTAATGGCCAATTATAATGCACAAATGGATGCCTTAGCCTTTGGCAAGTCTAAAGAGGAAGTTCATCTAGAACTTAAGTTTACTGGAGACACCTCTGCAATTAACTCACTTCTACCTTACAAAGTATTTGATGGCAACAGACCAAGTAATGCTATTTTATTTAAAAAATTAACTCCAGAGTCTTTGGGGAAATTAATTGCAATGTATGAACACAAAATATTTGTACAAGGGGTCATTTGGAATATTTTTAGCTACGACCAATTTGGAGTAGAACTAGGGAAAGAGTTGGCAAAAAAGCTCTTAAACAACCATTAAAATATACTCATATATATAGAGTATTGTTTTCGCAAAAATTTGTTAATAAAGTCGTTGATATCTAATTCTCTGAAAAACAGATTTTTGTTCAATATAAACCTATATTTATTGAAGTTAATAATTTGTTAAAATTTAACATTAAATTAACATTGAAACTCTGAAAATGAAAGACTTTTGCAGAGAATTAATAACATTAATATTCTATAATGAAAAACTTTAAGAACTTATTATTTGCAGCTCTATTTTTAATGGCTGCTACAGTAATTGGCCAAACAAAAATTTCTGGTACCATCGTTGATGAAACGAACGAAGGATTACCAGGAGCAAGTGTTGTAATTAAAGGTACAACAAACGGAACAGAAACAGATTTTAACGGGAAATTTATGCTAACCGCTTCTACTGAAAGCGGAACTATCGTAGTTTCTTATTTAGGTTTTAAAACTATGGAGTTTGCATTTACAAGTGCAGGAGACCTAGGAAACATTAAATTAGAAGAGGATGGAAACATTTTAGAAGAAGTAGTATTAAGAGGTATTGTAGATATCGCTAAAGACAGACAAACACCTGTTGCTAAATCTACTATTAAAGCTGCAGAGATTCAAGATAGGTTAGGTTCTCAAGAATTTCCAGAACTTTTAAATAATACTCCATCTGTATATGCTACTAAATCTGGTGGTGGTTTTGGAGATGCTAGAATTACTATTCGTGGTTTTGCACAAGAAAACATTGCTGTATTAATAAACGGAGTACCGGTAAACGATATGGAAAATGGTAGAGTTTACTGGTCTAACTGGGCAGGTCTTGCAGATGTAACAACTGCTATGCAAGTTCAAAGAGGATTAGGTTCTTCTAAGCTAGCAATTTCATCTGTTGGTGGAACAATAAACATTGTTACCAAAACTACAGACTTACAAGAAGGAGGATCTATTGTATCATCTGTTGGTAACGATGGGTATTTCAAAAACTTAGCTTCTTACAACACAGGAAAAAATGAAAATGGTTTTGCTGCTTCATTTTTAATGAGTAGAACTGCTGGTAATGGATATGTAGACGGAACAAAATTTGAAGGATTCAATTATTTCATCGGTTTAGGATGGGACAAAGGAGATCATAACTTCCAATTTATGTTAACTGGTGCACCTCAAACACACAACCAAAGAACAACAAGTTTTTTCAACATGGCTGATATAGGTGACTATTTACAATATGGTAAAAAATACAACTACAACCATGGGTATTTAAATGGTGAAGAATTTAACTGGAGACAGAATTTCTACCACAAACCAATTACTTCTTTTAACTGGTCTTGGGATATTAACGAAACTTCTTCTTTAACTACTTCTGCTTACGTTTCTTTCGGACGTGGTGGTGGAACTGGAGATATTGGAAGAATGGGTGGAAACTTTGCTAGTTCAAGTAGATTCAGAAACCCAGATACAGGATTGGTAGAATGGGATGAAATCGTGAAAGCTAACAGTGGTTTAGGCGGAAACTTTAGTAGTGGTTATTCTTACACTAACCCTGCTGATCCTTCTACAGGTTTACAGATTGTAAATGATGACGAATTAAGAGATTCTGATATGCCAAACGGTTTAGAAAGAAGAAATGGAATGATTAGAAGGGCTTCTGTAAATTCTCATAACTGGGTAGGTGTATTATCTAACTATAGTACTGAGATAAATGATAATTTAACCTTTGATGTTGGAATTGATCTTCGTTCTTACACAGGTCTTCACTACAGAAGAGTAGACAACTTGTTAGGAGCTGATGGATATAGAGATAACGATGATATCAACAACCCTTTAAATGTACAATCTACAGAATATAGTTCTGATTTAGCACAACAATGGAATGTTTTCAGAAGTACAGAAGATGAACAAAAAATTGCTTATAACAATGATGGTAAAGTTCGTTGGGCTGGTGCTTTTAGTCAATTAGAATATGTTTCTGATGATATTTCTGCTTTTGTTCAGGTTGGTGTTTCTCAACAAGGATTTAAAAGAATAGATTATTTTAACTATTTAGATTCTGATCCAGAGAGAGAAACAGGATGGGAAAATTTTTTAGGAGGAAATGTTAAAGGTGGTGTAAACTGGAATATTGATGAAAACCACAATGTTTTTGTAAATATGGGAGACTACTCTAAACAACCTTTTATAAATGCTGTTTTCTTAAATAACCAAAATATTGTTAACTCAAACCCTAGAAACGAAAAAGTAGCTGGTTTTGAATTAGGTTATGGATATACTTCTGAAAAATTTAAAGCAAATTTAAATGTATACAGAACTGAATGGAAAGATAGATTTAAGTCTGTTGGGTATAGAGATGGTGACATTAGAGGAACCGCTGATCTTCAAGGGATAAAACAATTACATACTGGAGTTGAATTAGATTTTACTTATGATATAACTGACAACTTTAGATTTCTTGGTATGGCATCTGTAGGAGATTGGGAATATGCAGGAAACGTATCTGGAACTGCTTTTGATCAGGATCTTCAAGCTGTTGGTACTGTAAACTTATATTTAGACGGTGTTAAAGTTGGTAACTCCGCTCAAACTACCGCAAGATTAGGTTTTGATTGGGAAGTTACAGACAACTTTAAAATTGACTATAGTCATCGTTACGCTGCAAAATTATATGCAGATATTAATACTGCAGATTTTGATAGTTTAGATAATGATGGATCTCTTCAATTACCTAGTTACTTTTTAGGAGATGTAGGAATGTCTTATAAATTTGATTTCAGAGATAATTCTGATTTAAAATTAAGACTAAACATCAATAATGTTGGAAATACTGAATATATTTCTGAATCACTGACTAACAATTTTGTAGAGCCAGGAGATGATAGTTACCGAGGTATCAATACAAATAACAAAGCCTTCTTTGGTTTTGGAACTACTTGGAACTTTACAGTAAGATATAACTTCTAAGAAGTTTTATAATAAATTTGAAAAACCATCTTTGATTTAAAATTAAAGATGGTTTTTTTATGAATAAATTTAGTATTTTTAGTGTTACTAATTTTTACAAAATGATGAAAACCGTACATTCTTATTGGGCATATTTAGTGCTTATTGTTTTAATATTAACCGTTGTAAATGCAATTGTTGGACTTATTAAAAAAAAGAAATTCTCAAATAAAGATCTACGACTTGGATTGTTTACTTTGATTTTCTCTCACATTCAATTGCTAATTGGATTAGGTTGGTATTTTTCTAGCCCATACTATAACGCATTAAAAACAAACGCAAGTGAGGTAATGGGAGATACAGCAGCTAGACTCCTAGCAGTTGAACACCCAATTATGATGATTTTAGCGATTGTTTTTATTACTATTGGATGGTCTAAGCATAAAAAGAAAACAGAAGATGCTGGAAAATTTAAAACATTTGTAATCTTTTATGGGATTGGACTTCTTCTCATCTTATCAAAAATTCCTTGGAATCAATGGCCTATCGTTTAGATTTTCATTTTAATTCAACTCTACCACCCATCACTAAATGAAAATAATTAGTTACTTTTTTTCTTCAATTTTTGCATTGGTCTTTTTTTTAAGCCTTTTAATTTTTCATCCATTACAATGGATAGGTCTAAAAATTGGATATCAGTCTCATAA
>Ga0206677_10000822_pt1 | contig 29725 bp, 29 predicted proteins | sample M130m12015metaG_FD_155475 | JGI IMG/M metagenome (GOLD analysis project Ga0206677, IMG submission 155475) | Ammonia-oxidizing marine archaeal communities from Monterey Bay, California, United States - M1 30m 12015 | ecosystem: Environmental > Aquatic > Marine > Intertidal zone | place: USA...
AAAGCGTTTGTATATGGATTGCCAGAAACCCATAAAGATGCAATTCGAAAAGCGAGTTTCATTGCCAATCCGGGCTGTTTTGCAACCGCACTACAACTGGCAATTATACCTTTAGCAGCAAATAACCTACTTACAAACGATATTCACATCAATGCCGTAACTGGGGCTACTGGAGCTGGAACATCTTTATCTAAAACCACACATTTTACCTGGAGAGATAATAATTTTTCGCATTACAAAGCATTTACACACCAGCATCTCGACGAGATTCTGCAAACAGTAGCACAATTGCAAACTGATTTTGAGTGTGAAATCAATTTTGTACCCAACCGAGGAAATTTTTCTCGAGGAATATTTGCAACCACGTATACAAAATATGAAGGCACGATTGAAACTGCTAAAGAATTGTACAAAGCCTTTTATAAAGACACTCCTTTTACGGTTGTATCGGATGACGTACTTCATTTAAAACAAGTAGTAGGCACCAATAAATGTTTGCTTCACCTAGAAAAACATAATAATAAATTGCTAATAACCAGTATAATAGACAATTTGACAAAAGGAGCTTCAGGCCAAGCTGTTCAGAATATGAATTTAATGTATGGTTTTGAGGAAACAGCAGGTTTGCAATTAAAAGCAAATTACTTTTAAACCGAAAATTAAAAAGCGAAAACAATGAAAATAGCCATCATCGGAACTGGAAATTTAGGAAAATCGATCGCAAAAGGATTGATTACCAACAATGCGATAACCTCCTTATATCTTACCAAAAGAAATTTAGACGGAATTGCCGATTTTGACGGATATAAAAATGTGTATCTCACCTCAAACAATAGCGAAGCAATAAAAAACTCAGACATTCTTCTATTTGCGGTGCAACCTACTCATTTTGAAGGAATCCTAGATCAAATAAAACCGATTTTAACAGGCAAAAATGTTATCATATCGACCATCACTGGCTTTTCAATTTCAAAAATTGAAGCAATCATTGGTGCCAATAACTTTATTATTAGAGCCATGCCAAATACTGCAATAGCTGTTGGAAAATCCATGACTTGTTTGTGTGCCAATCTACAAGGACAAGAACGCATTGGAATTGCTGAAGCAATCTTTAACAGATTGGGGCATTCAATGACAATTCCAGAAGCGCAGATGCAAGCAGCAACTGTAGTTTGTGCAAGCGGTATCGCTTTTTGGATGCGCTTAATACGTGCCGCAACACAAGCCGCAATTCAATTAGGATTTGATGCAAAAGAAGCACAAGAATTGGCCATGTATACCAGTGAAGGAGCCGCACGTTTATTACTTACCAATGGTAAGCATCCAGAAGAAGAAATTGACAGCGTTACAACGCCGAAAGGCTGTACAATTGAAGGATTAAACGAAATGGAACACCAAGGGTTAAGTGCTGCATTAATTCAAGGAATGGTTGCTTCTTTTCATAAGATTAATAGCATAAAAAAAGAACAATTATGAGTTTATTCAATGTGTATCCCTTATTTGACATTACGCCTGTAACTGCAAAAGATGTTTTTGTATACGATGAAAACAACAGTCAATATTTAGATTTATATGGCGGTCATGCGGTAATTTCCATTGGCCATTCACATCCAACCTATGTAAAAAATATTCGAGCGCAAGTAGGTAAAATCGGGTTTTACAGCAATTCCATTCAGAATCCTTTACAAGTGGCGCTTGCCAAAAAATTAGCCAGGATATCCGGCTGTAATTCTTATGAATTATTTCTTTGCAATTCCGGAGCTGAGGCCAATGAAAATGCATTAAAACTGGCATCCTTTCACACTGGAAAAAAGAAAGTAATTGCATTTAAAAATGGATTTCATGGGAGAACCTCTGCAGCTGTAGCAGCCACGGACAATCCCAATATAATTGCCCCCATCAATGCACAACAAGAAGTTGAAATTTTAGCCTTGGGTGATTTAGAAAGCCTTGAAAAATCACTCTCAAAAAAAGATGTCTGTGCAGTAATCATTGAATGCATTCAAGGAGTCGGTGGATTGGACGAAAGTACTGCCGTATTTTACGAAGGAATAGACAAGCTCTGTAAAAAATACAATGCCTGTTTTATTGCAGATGAAGTGCAATCTGGTTTTGGAAGAACGGGCGACTTCTTTGCTTTTCAAAAATACAATGTGACACCAGATATCATTTCCATTGCCAAAGGAATGGGTAATGGATTTCCGGTTGGTGGAATTTTAGTACATCCAAACATTAAGGCTTCCTTTGGTTTGTTGGGAACCACTTTTGGCGGTAATCACTTAGCGTGTGTCGCTGTTTTAACGGTATTAGAAGTCCTAGAAAAAGAACGCTTATTGCAAAATGCACAGGAAGTTTCAACCTATTTTTTAAAAAAATCGCAGACAGTTCCAGCATTAAAAAATGTCAAGGGACGCGGATTGATGCTAGGGTTGGAATTTGAATTCCCAATCGCCGAACTCCGTAAAAACCTAATCTACAAACACAAAATCTTTACAGGAAGTGCCAAGAACCCTAACGTACTAAGAATATTGCCTCCATTAACCATAAGAAAAGAACATCTAGAGCTATTTTTTGAAGCACTAATCAGCGAATTATCATGAAAAACTACACACATATAGACGATATAGACGATCTGCATTCTTGGATCGAGGAAGCAAAAGCGCTTAAAAAAAATCCATTACAAAATCAGGAATTAGGAAAAAATAAAACCCTTGGACTGTTGTTTTTTAATTCCAGTTTAAGAACACGTTTAAGCACTCAAAAGGCAGCATTAAATTTGGGGATGAACCCAATTGTGATGAATATTTCTGAGGACGCATGGGGCATTGAATTTGGAGACAAAACCGTTATGAACGGCAGTACCGCAGAGCACATCAAAGAAGCAGCAGCCGTAGTTTCACAATATTGTGATGTCATTGCTGTGCGTGCCTTTCCTTCGCTTACAGACAAAGAAAAAGACGAATCTGAACAGGTACTAACTGCTTTTCTAAAATATGCAACAGTACCCTTAATTAATATGGAAAGTGCTACAGGGCATCCATTGCAAGGATTAACAGATGCCATCACCATTTCAGAAAATACCACAAAAAAAAGACCCAAAGTAGTTTTAAGTTGGGCCCCACATGTGAAAGCACTCCCGCATGCTGTAGGGAATAGTTTCATACAGACCATGCAAAAAATGGACGTTGACTTTGTCATTGCAAATCCAAAAGGCTATGATTTAAACCCAGACATCACCAAAAACACCCCCATTTACCACAATCAAAAAGAAGCTTTCAAAGATGCTGATTTTGTCTATGCTAAGAACTGGAGTTCCTATGAAGACTATGGAAAAATAATCAAAACAGACACCAATTGGATGATTCGTAAAGAGAAGCTAGGAAAAGCAAAATTTATGCACTGTTTGCCGGTTCGTAGAAATGTAGTCGTTGAAGATGCCGTGTTAGATAGCGACCACTCATTGGTTATTGAACAAGCAAATAACAGGACTTTTGCGGCACAATTGGTCCTTAAAAAAATAATAGAAAATGACTAAAGAAAAAATAGCGATCGTAAAAATTGGTGGAAACATCATTGAAGATGAAGTCGTTTTAAAGCAATTTCTTCAATCATTCTCGAAGTTAGAAGGAAAGAAAATTTTAATTCATGGTGGCGGAAAACGAGCAACACAGTTCGCTTCCAAATTGGGAATTGCCTCAAAAATGATCGATGGAAGACGCATCACCGACAAAGAAACCTTGGAGGTCATTACGATGGTCTATGCGGGCTTGGTTAATAAAAAAATTGTGGCGCAATTGCAAGCAAATAACACCGATGCTATTGGTTTAATGGGTGCCGATATCAATAGTATTCAATCCGAAAAAAGACCCGTAAAAGAAATTGACTTTGGCTTTGTAGGTGATGTAACCCAGGTCAATCATCATGGAATTGATACGTTGATGACTGCTGGATTCACACCTGTTTTTTGTGCCCTTACACATGATGGAAATGGACAGTTATTAAACACCAATGCCGATACCATTGCAAGTCAGGTTGCCATTGGAATGAGTAAAATTTATGCAACGTCTCTTTATTATTGTTTTGAATTGAAGGGGGTTTTAAACGACTTTGAGGACAAAGAATCGGTGATTCAAAAAATCAATTCAAAAACCTACCAAGAACTCTTAGCAGCCGGTACCATTTCAGCAGGAATGCTCCCGAAATTAGAAAATTGCTTTGATGCTTTGCAAAAAGGCGTAGCAGAAGTTCGTATTGGAGATACAACGCTACTCTCAAAAGAAAACAATCTACATACCAAAATCACTCTCTAGCTATGGAAATTAAACATCTAACAGAAAATGCCATATCACTTTTAAAAGAACTGATTGAAACTCCATCTTTTTCTACCGAAGAAGCACAAACAGCGGTTTTAATTGAAAACTGGTTTACAAACCACAGCATCCCTTTTCATAGAACAAAAAACAATGTTTGGGCAACCAATAAATATTTTAATGAGCGCAAACCTACGCTGTTGCTCAACTCCCATCACGATACCGTGAAACCAAATACGGCCTATACAAAAGACCCGTTTAAAGCCATTGTAGAGGATGGAAAGCTCTATGGACTTGGAAGCAATGATGCGGGAGGATGTTTGGTTTCCTTAATCGCTACCTTTACCCATTTTTATACCCAGAAAAACCTTTCCTATAATTTGGTCATTGTGGCTTCAGCTGAAGAAGAAAATAGTGGCGAAAATGGATTGAACAGCATGCTTCCAATCATTCCACACATTGATGTTGCGATTGTAGGCGAACCTACTTTAATGCAGTTGGCAGTTGCCGAAAAGGGCTTAGTAGTTTTTGATGCTGAAGTAGCTGGAACTCCAAGTCATGCCGCACATCCAAACACGAACAATTCCATTTACAATAGTATTGAAGTGTTGCAATGGTTTCAAAATTTTAAGTTTCATAAAACATCCGAAGCACTCGGCGATGTAAAAATGACCGTTACACAAATTGCTGCGGGTTCGCAACACAACGTGGTTCCTGCTCAAGTAAATTTAGTGGTCGATGTTCGAGTGAACGATGCCTATTCAAATCAGGAAATTGCAACCATTCTACAAACAGAATCCCCTTGTACAAAAATAACTCCACGGAGCCTCCGATTGAACTCCTCGGCAATTTCCACCGACCATGAATTGGTAAAAGCAGGTATCGCAATGGGCAGAGCTGCCTATGGATCCCCAACACTATCAGACCAAGCAGTGTTGTCGTGTCAATCTCTAAAATTAGGACCTGGAGATAGTACGCGTTCACATTCGGCAGATGAATTTATTTACCTCTCCGAAATTGAAGAGGGCATTCAATTGTATGTTGAATTGCTAAATCGTGTCCTCCTTTCAGCAATTTAACCGCAATAAAACAACAAAACACCCACCATTAAACAAACATAATATGAAACTTTGGGACAAAGGATTTACAATAGACAAACAAATTGAACTTTTTACAGTAGGAAACGACCGAGAAATTGACCTTCACATTGCAAAATATGACGTGCAAGCTTCTTTGGCACATGCCATCATGTTAGAATCGATAGGCATTATTACTAACAATGAGTTGAAAGATTTAGAAAAAGGTTTGCAAGAACTCGCTACGGATATCGAAAACGGTACGTTTGTAATTGAAGCTTCTTTTGAAGATGTGCATTCTAAAATTGAATGGGAATTGACGAACAAACTGGGCGAAGTAGGAAAGAAAATTCACACAGCACGATCCAGAAACGATCAAGTTTTGGTGGCACTCCAGCTCTATTACAAAGAGAATTTAGCGGTGGTAAATGAAAAAGTAAAAACAGTTTTTGACACCCTTTTAAATTTGGCAGAAACTCACAAAGAAAAGTTATTGCCTGGATATACCCATTTGCAAGTTGCCATGCCTTCTTCTTTTGGATTGTGGTTTTCTGCCTATGCAGAATTGCTTATTGATGATGTGCACCTGCTCAATGCTGTTGCTAAAGTGGTAGATCAAAACCCCTTAGGCTCTGCTGCAGGCTATGGGAGCTCCTTCCCCATCGATCGGGAATTAACCACCAAAGAACTTAATTTTGCTACTCTAAAATACAATGTGGTTGCGGCGCAATTAAGCAGAGGAAAAAGTGAACGTAGCGTTGCGGCAGCCCTGGGTGGATTGTGCAACACTTTGGCACGTTTTTCTATGGATGTGTGTTTATACATGAGTCAGAATTTTGGCTTTATCAGTTTCCCGGATGCATTGACTACTGGAAGCAGTATTATGCCCCACAAGAAAAATCCGGATGTGTTTGAGCTCATCCGTGGAAAGTGTAATAAGATTCAAGCACTACATAGCGAAATGCTCCTAATTACGAACAACCTACCCTCAGGATATCACAGAGATTTTCAGTTATTGAAAGCAAACATTATCAATGCTTTTGAGGATGTAAAAGCGATTTTAGACATTTTAAATTACGCCATTCAGCAAGTTATTGTGAAAGATATTGATTTGAAGGATGAAAAATACCAGTATTTGTTTACCGTAGATAGTATTAATAATTTGGTCGTGGAAGGCATGTCGTTTAGAGAGGCCTACCAACAAATTGGCGGTCAAGTACAAGCAGGTACTTACACACCAGATCTCGGGAAAGCACACACGCACGTTGGAAGTATTCACAATTTAACCTTAGATAAAATTAGAGAAAAATATCCCCATTAACCCATTTGTTCCGACTTTATAACCTGAAAAAACCCAAAACCAACTTGTTTTGGGTTTTTATTTTTTATAATCATAAGTTAATTTATTTTAGGTGGTTTTGAAATTACCAAAAATAATTGGAATCATACGATTCAAGGAACTACGATAACTATTGGAGATGATATAAGTGCTCTAGGCAATGTAGTTTTTAACACAATGAGAAGTGGGGATAAAAGTATTATTTATCAATATTGTCATTGGTGCAATAATTTTATTTATGTTTATTTTGACCAGAACACAAATTTAATTACTGAAATAGGTTTTATTGATCAAACATAAATACGAAACCACAACAAGGTATATAAAAAATAGCAGTAAAGTGCAAACCTTAAAGATTAGCGCTTTTCTGTTATTTTTATTGTTAAATTGAAAATGTTAGCATTTTTATTCTGCTACTATTCATATACAAAACCGTTGGCACTAAGGTTTAAATAGAGGCCAGTTTTTTTTAAACAGTCTACAAATACCGTTCTTTTACAATATTCAAATGATGCATTTGATGTCCAGAAAACAGAACCCCCAAAGCCCTTACAGAAATTTTATTTTCAGAAGCAACCCCTATATGCAACAAAGCTTCCTCAGAAAAACTTTGAAACAATTGAATGGTACTCTGCCTAATCGTGGCCATTTCATCCAAAAGATCAAAGTAATTCATTTGATTGGCATTGCCATAGTCTACAAATAAATCTTGATCAAAACCAGGCAAAGCAGTCTTGTCATTTCTAGCAAAACACAAGGCACGGTAACAGAAAATACGCTCCGTATCAATAATGTGCTGAATCAATTCTTTGAGGGTCCACTTCCCTACTGCATAGGAAAAATTGTGTTTTTCTTCCGGTAGATTTCGTAAAACAGAATCAAACGCTTGTTGCGAATGCTGTAAGTTTTCTATAATAGACCTATTTTTTGCTGCAGCCAATTGAATATAATGCTCAAAATAAGCTGCGTATTCATTTTTTGGAATCATTTCTTTTCTTTTGTGTAAGTTTGTTTTGTAAAACTAAGCATTTTATATGACGCAATTATTTATCAATATCAAAGAGCTCATCCAAGTTCGAGAAACTACTATTGAAAAAGTATCTGGGAAAGAAATGGGTAGACTACCAACGCTCAAAAACGCATATTTACGTGTGGAAGACGATTTGATAGTAGACTTTGGTTTGATGGAAACGCTGCAAAAAAAAACAGCAGATGAAACCATCGATTGCCGCGGAAAAATGATCTTCCCTTCTTGGTGCGATTCCCATACTCACTTGGTTTATGCAGGAAATCGAGCACAAGAATTTGTAGATCGAATTCAGGGTTTGAGTTATGAAGAAATTGCCAACAATGGTGGCGGAATTTTAAATTCCGCAAAAAGAATACACCAAATTTCCGAAAACGAATTGTACCAACAATCTGCGCACAGACTGCAAGAAGTAATTTCACTGGGAACTGGCGCCATTGAAATAAAATCGGGCTATGGGCTCACGGTAGCAGGAGAACAAAAAATGCTACGAGTAATTAAAAAATTGAAAGAAAATTTTGATACGCCTATAAAAGCTACCTTTTTGGGCGCACATGCACTTCCAGCTGCATATAAAAATAACAAGGACGCTTACTTGGAGCTCATTATTGAAGAGATGCTCCCAAAAATAGCAGCAGAAAATTTAGCAGATTTTATCGATATTTTTTGTGAAAAAGGGTATTTTGATATCGAGGACACTGCACGAATTTTGGCTGCAGGAAAGAAATATGGACTAATTCCAAAAGTGCATGTAAATCAGTTCAATGCCTTTGGGGGTATCGCCGTTTCAGTTGCGCATCAAGCATTGTCTGTTGACCATTTGGAGGAATTAACACAAGAAGATATTCATGCATTAAAAGGAGCGAATACAATGCCTGTGGCACTGCCCGCCTGTTCCTTTTTTTTAAGCATCCCCTACACCCCAGCAAGAAGAATTATTGATGCTGGCTTGCCATTGGCGCTGGCATCGGACTACAACCCAGGCTCTGCGCCTACCGGAAACATGAATCTTGTGATGGCAACAGCCTGTATCAAAATGAAAATGACTCCTGAAGAAGCTATCAATGCCGCAACAATAAATGGTGCTTTTGCCATGGATCTATCTCACAAAGTGGGCAGTATTACCAAAGGAAAATTCGCCAATTTTTTCATTACAAAAACAATCGCTTCTTATCACTTTCTTCCTTATCATTTTGGAGACAATTTAATAGAAACCGTTTATTTAAAAGGAAAAAAAATGAGCCTTTAATTTTGTAATTTCAACCAAAATACCTGCAAATATTCATTTTCTGCAAGCCTTAACTCTTTTTTTATCTTTAAATTTGTCATTCAAATTTATTGCATGTTTTTTCATTTTTTTCAGTATATAAAGTTTCTCTTGAAATCGACAAATCAACACGGAGTGCATTCCCCTTTTGTATATCATTTAGTTACAAAATGTTTTTATACTCAAGGGAATCTAAAGCACATAGAACAATACCGAGAAATTGAAAAAAAAACGATACAAAGTAAGGAAGTAAACTTTCCAAAATTAAGATTGAAGAAACCCAAGCTACTTCTAAAAGTCATTGCCTACTTCAAACCCATCAATAGTTTAGAAATTGGCAACCTAGCGGAATGCCTCGCCTCCACAATAAAAATTGTTCAACCCAATGCAACAGTCAATACCATAGCAACTACTCTTGAGGCTACTGATAATGGCGAAAATTTATTAAAGAATACCAACAGCAAACCCTTTGACATGGTTTTTTTTATGAGTACCGAAGAAGGAATTTTATCATATTTCGATAGCTGTCTTTCGAAGATTCATAATGAAACATTTTTTATCTTTAGAGATCTTTACCAAAGTAAAGAAATGAAATCTGCTTGGGCGCAAATTAAACAACACCCAAAGGTAACCGTAACCGTAGATGTTTTTTATTATGGATTTGTTTTCATCAGAAAAGAACAGCAAAAAGAACATTTTAAGATACGTATCTAAAAAGGAAACCGATTATACAGACTAAATTATAAACTTTGAAATTCATTAAAAATGAAGATATATACCAAAACGGGAGACAATGGCACTACAGGACTCTATGGAGGAAATAGAGTGAAAAAGTACAATTTACGCATCGACAGTTATGGAACCGTTGATGAATTAAATGCATATATTGGATTGCTGAAAGATCAAGAAATTTCAACATCGATTAAAGATTCGCTTTTAAAAATTCAAAACGAGTTATTTACCTTAGGTGCCATGCTGGCAACACCTTCAGAAAAAGAAACCTTAAAAAGCGGCGCCGAAAGACTAAACATTCCAAAAATTGACAGCAATTCAATCGTTTTTTTAGAAAATGAGATTGATACAATGGAAGAAGGACTTGCACCAATGACTCATTTTATTTTACCGGGAGGACATCAAACAGTGTCATTCTGTCACATAGCAAGATGTATCTGTAGACGTGCAGAACGTCTTTGTGTTGCGTTAAATGACGAGGAAACTATAAATAACGATATTTTAAAATACCTAAACCGCCTTTCTGACTATCTTTTTGTATTGGCACGAAAATTGTCTAAAGACTTATCTGTAGCGGAAATCAAATGGATTCCCAAAAAAAATAATTAAGTTCTTTATATATTGATTTTATATTTCTTAAAAAAGACTTGCATAATTGCGTAAAAAATTTATTTTTGCACAAAATTAAACAACAAGAAATGTATTGGACATTAGAATTGGCATCCTATTTAGCAGATGCACCTTGGCCAGCAACCAAAGATGAATTAATCGATTATGCGATTAGAACGGGTTCTCCGTTAGAAGTAGTTGAAAACCTACAAGATATCGAAGATGAAGGGGATGCTTATGACTCCATCATAGAGATTTGGCCAGATTATCCTACTGAAGACGATTATCTTTGGAACGAAGATGAATACTAAATAACACTACAAAAAGTCTCTAAAGAGGCTTTTTTTTTGTTATATTTCAATCGCTTTTTTAATTATAACTATCAAAATTAAAAACTTGATTCACAATAAAATAAAGCAACATAGACCGTGTTGCCCTAAAAAATAAATACGCAATGAGCATATTAAACTCTGTAATCAAACTTTTTGTAGGAGACAAACAGCAAAAAGATTTGAAAATGTTACAACCTGTTGTCGATAATGTTAGGAAATTTGAAGCCGCCATCCAATTATTGTCCAACGACGAATTGAGAGGAAAAACGCTTGCGTTTAAAAACATCCTAAAAGAGGCCACAAAAGAATTTGATGGTACGATTGAACATCTAGAATCAGAAGCAAAAACAGCAGATATCGATCGACAAGAAGCAATATACACAGAAATTGATGGCTTAAAAGACGAGGCTTATAAAGTTTCTGAAGCGACGCTAATGGAAATTATGCCCGAAGCATTTGCAGTGGTAAAAGAAACTGCAAAACGTTTTGTAGAAAATGAAGAGCTCGAAGTAACAGCAACGCCTTACGATAGAGAATTGTCTGGAGAAAGAGATCATATTACCTTGGAAGGCGACAAAGCTTTTTGGGCAAACTCATGGGATGCTGCCGGAAAACCAGTCACTTGGGACATGGTGCATTATGATGTGCAGTTAATTGGTGGGTCTGTTCTGCATCAAGGAAAAATTGCAGAAATGATGACAGGTGAAGGAAAAACATTGGTTTCTACCCTACCCGTCTACCTAAATGCATTGACTGGAAAAGGGGTACACTTAGTTACTGTAAATGATTACTTGGCAAAACGTGATAAGGCATGGATGGGGCCTATTTTTGAGTTTCATGGTTTTACAACAGATTGTATCGATTACCATCAACCCAATTCGGATGCACGTAGAAAAGCCTACAATGCAGACATTACCTACGGAACTAATAACGAATTTGGTTTCGATTACTTGCGCGATAATATGGCAAGCTCTAAAGAAGATTTGGTTCAAAGAGCACCAAACTACGCCATTATAGATGAAGTAGATTCTGTTTTAATTGACGATGCAAGAACCCCATTAATCATCTCGGGTCCAGTACCACAAGGTGACCGACATGAATTTACCGAATTAAAACCATTGGTATCTGAATTGGTTACCCTACAAAGACAACACTTGGTAAGTGTATTGGCGGAAGCAAAAAAATTGTTGGCAGACGGCAACGTTAAAGAAGGTGGATTTCTATTATTGAGAGTGTATCGAGGATTGCCAAAAAACAAAGCATTGATTAAATTTTTGTCACAAGAAGGGATGAAACAAATTCTTCAAAAGACAGAAAACACTTACATGGCAGACAACAACAAGTTAATGCCAGAAGTAGATGAAGACCTTTGGTTTGTGATCGAGGAAAAAAACAATCAAATTGATTTAACAGACAAAGGAATTGGTTACTTATCTGAAAAAACACAAAATGACACGTTCTTTGTGTTGCCAGATATTGGTGTGAAAATTGGTGAAATTGAAACTTCAGAAAACACCCCCGAAGAAAAAGCTGCCGAAAAAGAAGAACTCTACAAAGACTTTAGCATCAAAAGTGAACGCATTCACACCATGAATCAATTATTAAAAGCATACACTGTTTTTGAAAAAGATGTGGAATATGTGGTGATGGATAACAAAGTCATGATTGTTGATGAACAAACGGGACGTATTATGGATGGGCGTCGTTATTCTGATGGGTTGCACCAAGCCATTGAAGCAAAAGAAAATGTAAAAATTGAAGATGCTACACAAACCTTTGCAACAGTAACCCTTCAAAATTACTTCAGAATGTATCGCAAACTATCTGGAATGACGGGTACTGCCATTACAGAAGCTGGAGAATTGTGGGAAATTTACAAATTAGATGTAGTAGAAATTCCGACGAATAAGCCAATACAAAGAGATGATAAAGAAGATTTAGTTTACAAAACTGCACGTGAAAAATACAATGCAGTGATTGAAGATATTGTAAAATTAGTAGCAGAGAAGCGTCCGGTATTGGTGGGAACCACTTCCGTTGAAATCTCAGAATTATTGGGGCGAATGTTACAAATGCGAAAAATTCCACACAATATTTTAAATGCAAAATTGCACAAACGTGAAGCAGATGTAGTTGCTGAGGCGGGAAAACCAGGGGTCGTAACCATAGCAACAAACATGGCAGGTCGTGGTACCGATATTAAACTTACTGGAAATGTGAAAGCTGCAGGAGGTTTGGCTATTATTGGTACAGAACGTCACGATTCTCGAAGAGTTGACAGACAGTTAAGAGGTCGAGCAGGTAGACAGGGTGATGTGGGTTCTTCTCAGTTTTACGTTGCCTTAGACGACAATTTAATGCGTTTGTTTGGTTCTGATAGAATTGCAAAAATGATGGACAGAATGGGCTTAAAAGAAGGGGAAGTAATTCAGCACTCTATGATCTCAAAGTCCATTGAACGTGCACAGAAAAAAGTGGAAGAAAATAACTTTGGTGTTCGTAAACGTTTATTAGAATATGATGATATTATGAACGCTCAGCGGGAATTTATCTACAAAAGAAGACGAAATGCCTTGGATGGAAAACGTTTGCAAATTGACATTGCAAACATGATCTATGAAACCTGCGAAAACATTGTAAATCAAAACAAATCTACAAAAGACTACCAAAACTTTGAATTTGAATTGATTCGCTTTTCATCAATGACTTCTCCTTTTTCTGAAGAAGAATTTGAAGGAAAGTCTGCACAAGAAATCATTGATACCTTGTATGAAACCATTTCGGCGCACTACAAGGAAAAAATTGAACGAAATGCGGTTTTGGCCTATCCTGTAATTAAAGATGTTTTTGAAAATGAAGGTGACAAATATGAACGTATTGTAGTGCCTTTTACTGATGGCGCCAAATCACTACAGGTGGTTACTAATCTTAAGGATGCCTACGAGAGTGAAGGAAAAAGTTTGGTTACCGATTTTGAAAAGAACATTACGTTAGCAATCATCGATGAAAATTGGAAAGAGCATTTACGTAAAATGGATGATTTAAAACAATCGGTACAAAATGCATCTTACGAACAAAAAGATCCTTTGTTGATCTACAAATTTGAAGCTTTTGAATTGTTTAAAGCAACGGTAGCAGAAATTAACAGAGCCGTTTTATCTTTCTTATTTAAAGGAGAGTTGCCTTCAAAAGATTCCAATCAAATATCAGAAGCAAGAAGTCAAAAAAGACAACGTCTAAATACTTCCAAAGCAACGGTCCAAAATTCTACCGAACAAGCGATTTCAAATTCTCGTCAACAACAAGAACCTGTGGAAACCGTTGTGAGAGATCAACCTAAAATTGGTAGAAACGAAAAGGTTACGATTAAAAATGTAATGAGTGGTGAAGAAAAAGAAGTGAAATTTAAACAAGCCATTCCTTTACTTGAAAAAGGAGAATGGGTACTTGTAAACAACTAAAATTGCCTCTTATCAAGTCGTCTTATTAAGACTACAAAAAAAAACCGTTTTGAGTTACTCAAAACGGGTTTTTTGTTAGATCGTAATCGGTTAGAATTTTGTATCCATTTGTAAATATTGTAAAAATTCTTTTCGAGTTTCTTTCTCTTTAAATTTCCCTCCGAATTCTGAAGTAACTGTGGAGCTTTCAATATCTTTGATACCTCTTGAGTTTACACACAAGTGCTTCGCATCAACAACACAAGCAACATCTTGTGTCCCCAGTGCTTCTTGCATAGCTTGTACTATTTGCATAGTCAAACGCTCTTGAACTTGTGGTCTCTTAGAAAAATACTCCACAATTCTGTTCATCTTAGACAATCCAATTACGTTACCATTAGAAATATAAGCAACATGAGCTCTACCAATGATTGGTAATAAATGATGCTCACAAGTAGAATAAACAACAATGTTTTTTTCTACCAACATTTCACCGTAATTGTAATTGTTTTCAAATGTAGACGCTTTCGGAAGATTTGCAGGATTCAACCCCATAAAAATCTCGTTTACAAATGCTTTGGCTACTCGTTTGGGAGTTCCTTGAAGGCTATCATCTGTTAGATCCATTCCTAAGGTCTCTAAAATATCTTTTACGCTTTCTTGAATTTTTTCTATTTTTTCGTTATCAGAAATATCAAAAGCGTCTGCTCTCAGCGGATTTTCTGCAGAAGTAGCTACATGGTTATCCCCTATTTCCTCTATTTTTTCTTCGTTCATGGTACGATTCAATTCAAACATTTTCAATCTGTTGTTAATGTGCAAATTTAGGTGTTTAAAACGTATTATTTTAATTTTTTTTCAATTATAGTTGTACAGCTATAATTATAACATAAGACTTATACTAATAGAAGCGTAGACTACAATAAAATATAAAACAAAGGATTCTAAATTTTAGCGTGACGTTAGGAACTGGTCATTTTTGTAATTAACGCAGACAGTGAACAGGTCACTTGTTCATTGGAAAGCATGTGCTTTAAAACAAAAAGATCATTTTCAATTTTTGATACCACATACTCAATCTCTCTGTTGGAAACATATTTCCATTGTCGTTTTTGTGCTTTGTTACTTTCACCCAAATCAGGATAAAACTCAGCATTTACGCCATTTTCACGCAACTTTTTTATTGCTTGCATGTTCGTTAGGGCAGTCGTAGCATCAAAATTCAAGAAAATAACCTTCGGTTTTGGCAAAGCAACCGCTTGAAACAAGCCCAATTCTTCTAATACCAAATAAATTCTATCCAAACCGAAAGAGATGCCTACCCCAGAAACCTCTTTTAAACCAAAGACTCCTGTTAAATCATCATATCTTCCTCCGCCTCCAATAGACCCCATTTTTACCCCTTTTGGAGCGGCAACTTCAAAAATAGCACCCGTGTAATAATTCAAACCTCTTGCCAACGTAACGTCTACTTCTAGGCTAGCTGTAGCCAGTCCAAGTGCTGCAATTGAATGGATTACAAAACGTAACTCTTCAACGCCTTTTAATCCTTCTTCCGAACCTGCTAACATATTTTCTAAAGCAGCCAAATTTTCTAGGTTGGTTCCAGAAAAATCAAACAAGGGTTGTACTTTTTCAATTGCTTCTTCTGTAATTCCTTTGGAGAGCATTTCTTTAACAACTCCTTCTTTTCCAATTTTATCTAACTTATCAAGAGCAACGGTAAAATCGATGAGTTTGTCTTGAGCGCCAATTACTGCTGCAATTCCAGAAAGTATTTTTCTGTTATTTATTTTTATAGTTGTTCCCACCAAACCCAATTTGGTAAAAACGGTATCATAGAGTTGAATAAATGCTACTTCTTGCCACAAAGATTTACTACCAACAACATCTGCATCACATTGAAAAAACTCTCTAAAACGTCCTTTCTGTGGTCGATCGGCTCTCCAAACGGGCTGTACTTGATACCTTTTAAAAGGAAATGTAATTTCATTTTGATGCTGAACTACATAGCGAGCAAAGGGCACTGTAAGGTCGTAACGCAACGCTTTCTCAGAAATTTGTGAAGTTAATTTTAAACTATTTTTTTCTGCCAAGAACTTTGGATCTGTTTTTGCTAAATAATCACCTGAATTTAAAATCTTAAAAATCAATCGATCTCCTTCTTCCCCATATTTGCCCATCAAGGTTGCAGAATTCTCAAAACTTGGCGTTTCAATGGGTTGAAACCCAAAAGTTTCAAAAGTGGTCTTAATCACATTCATAATATAGGACCGATTGGCAACTTCTGTTGGTGAAAAATCTCTGGTTCCTTTTGGGATACTTGGTTTCATTGAAATGGGTATTAGTTGTTGACTTTTAGTTTTTAGTTGCTAAACTCAAAACAAATCACTCAAAATTTTAAACGTTTATTCCTTTTTATGGATTCCTGCCTCGCAAAAAAGCAAACTGTGCAAAATTGATTTTCCATAAGAATGCAATATCAAAACGCACTGCAAGCGCAAATATCGTGAAAAAAGTTAGCATTTTCAGGAGGTTGGAACTGTTTTATTTTGTTGCCTCAGTTGATATAAGGAAGCGTTTAATTCAAACCCTAACAAAAGAATGATTGCATTTAACCATACGAACAACATCAAAACTAATAAGGTTCCTATAGAACCGTACAATTGATTGTATTGGGCAAATTTAACAACATAAATTCCAAATAAATAAAAGGTACTTAATGACAAAAATGTAGTTAAAATAGCACCTGCAGAGAAGAAAGTTAACTCTTTCCCTTGCTTTGTTCCATATCTAAAAAGTAACGAAACGATGGTGAAAATCATGATTAAAAACAAGATACTTCGTCCGTAGAAAAAAAGATTTAAATCGCTTGTATTCAACCAACCATTTTCATCAATCTTAGACAATGCTACTTGATACAACAGCACCAAGACAACCGTTATAATTAAAAAAAATGAAGTTAATAACGAAACCCCTAGAGAGATAAAATAGGTTTTAAAAACATTGCGAAACTCTGTGACATGGTAAGAGTATTCGAATCCTCCAAAAATAGCATTAACGCCGTTTGTCATTAAAAAGATTGACAAAATAAACCCAAATGATAGTAAGCCTCCGTATTGATTGTTTACGATATCGCCAATGACAAGATTAACGGCTTCAAAAGTTTGTGGTGGTAAAATATCTTGAATAAAAGAGAAGAGTCCTTCTTGAAATCCGTCTATTGGAATGTAGGGTATCAAGGTTAAAATAAAGAGTAAAAAAGGAAAAATGGCCATAAAAAAACTAAAGGAAATCCCGCCAGCTCTGGAAGTTAAAGCCCCTTTAACAATCCCAATAAAATACATCTCTATAACATCGTACAAAGACATTCCTTGCAAACCTGGAATTTTCATTTTCTTTCCAAACTTCACTAAAGTCTTTATAAGCGGTATTCTCAAGAGACTGTTTTCAATTTCTTTAGTCATTGGTGTTCGCTGCTATCTTAATTCGCTCTTATTGATTTACAATTAGGTGTCCAAATTCTCTTACAAATTCTGAAACCAATATCAATCTACATTTTATGCTGATGTAAAAATAAGAATGATTTTCAACTTTTTATGCGTTCTATTGATTTTATAGCTGAAAACGAATAAATTTGCTCGCGAACCAAAAGTTAAAATCAAGGTGACTTCACTTCCTTGCACCTACTCGACGAATTATAAGAATGAAAATAAAGTTACTTGCCATTGGAAAAACGGACAACAAAAATTTAATTGCCCTCATTGATGAATATCAAAACCGCCTTAAGCATTATGTAAAATTTGAATTAGAAATCATTCCTGATGTCAAAAATGTAAAAAATTTAAGTGAAGTTCAACAAAAAGAAAAAGAAGGAGAACTCATTTTATCAAAAATTCAAAACACCGATCAATTGGTGGTATTGGATGACAAAGGGAATACCTATACATCGATTCAATTTTCTAAATACTTACAAAAGAAAATGAATTCAGGGATCAAACAACTTGTTTTAGCTATTGGGGGTCCGTATGGATTTTCGGAAGCTGTCTATAAAAAATCATCGGGCAAAATTTCATTGTCAGAAATGACTTTTTCCCATCAAATGATTCGGCTTTTCGTTGTTGAACAACTTTATCGAGGTTTTACGATTTTAAAGAATGAGCCTTATCATCATGAATAATTGAACCACTTCCTGTATTGGTTCTTTTCAATTATAATTTGATTATTTTTACCACATGAAATTAGTCTTTGCGACCAACAATGTAAATAAATTAAAGGAAGTACAAGAAATGCTTCCCAATTCAATTGAACTATTGAGCTTAAAAGACATTCATTGTTTTGATGAAATTGATGAAACAGAAACTACTTTAGAGGGTAATGCTCGATTAAAAGCATCTTATGTTACCCAAAAATATGGGTATCATTGTTTTGCAGATGACACCGGTTTAGAGGTGAAAAGTTTGAATGGAAAACCAGGGGTCTATTCAGCTCGTTATGCTGGAGAACCCTCAAATTCTGAAAACAACATGCAAAAACTACTGCAAGAATTAAATGGAAAAGAAAATAGAAAAGCGCAATTTCGAACAGCCATTTGTTTACAACTTGATGGAAAACAGTTTTTTTTTGATGGCATTTGTAAAGGAGAAATTCTAACTAAAAAACAAGGCGAAAAAGGTTTTGGATACGACCCCATTTTCCAACCTGAAGGATACTGCCAAAGTTTTGCAAGGATGCAAAGAAATGAAAAAAACAAAATTTCGCATCGGGGATTGGCAATTAAAAAGCTCGTGATATTTTTAGCGGCCTATCAAAGATAAATCACAGCCAAACCAGCAATCAACAAATGAAACAAAAACCCTACTTAAAACACTTTATTTTACTGTCGGTTTTACTGTTTACCTTTTTTTTATTAAACATAAGCCTGGGCTCTGTTTCCATTCCTTTTAAAGATATTTTCACGACGCTAATGGGAAATACAGATGTCAAAGACAGTTGGCAGACAATTGTATTAGATTTTAGGTTACCTAAGGCGATTACAGCAATCTTCGTGGGTTCTGGCCTCTCAATCTGTGGACTCCTCATGCAAACACTTTTCAGAAACCCATTGGCAGGTCCATTTGTTTTAGGAATCTCCTCTGGAGCAAGCCTAGGAGTGGCATTGCTAATTTTAGGTTCGTCTGTTTTTGGTGGTTTTTTTCTAACAAATTCCATCTCAAATTGGTCGTTGGCAATTGCTGCCAGCCTAGGAGCTTTCCTTGTACTTTTTGCAGTAATTATGGCTGCAAATCAACTGCGAAACACGATGTCAATTCTAATTGTTGGGCTGATGTTTGGGAGTTTGACTGGCGCAGTGATAGCCGTACTAGCATATTTTAGTGAAGCGACTCAAATACAACAATACTTATTTTGGAGTTTTGGGAGCCTTGGAAACCTAAGTTGGTCAGAAATGCGGGTGTTTGGTAGTATTTATCTTGTAGGAATGTTCGCTTGTTTGAGCGTTATAAAACCTTTAAATAGTTTATTACTAGGGGAAAATTATGCCAAAAGCTTGGGGATAAATATTGAAAAAAGTAGAATCATTGTATTGGTCATCACGAGTTTGTTAACCGGTGTGATCACTGCTTTTTCAGGACCAATTGCATTTATTGGTTTGGCAGTACCCCATCTTGCAAAAATGCTGTTCACAACTTCCAATCATAAAATATTAATCCCTGCATCTGCTATTATTGGAGGAATGGTATTGTTAATTTGTGATAGCATAGCACAATTGCCAACCAGCGAGTTTACTATACCTATTAACGCAATCACCTCATTATTTGGGGCACCTATTGTGATCTGGTTGCTACTCAGAAAAAAGAAAATAACAATATAAACCTTTTTGAATATAGGGGTAGTTTTACAAACTAAATCCTACAAATGCAAAAAATAAAGTTTTGACAAAAAACAAAAACAACATACTAAGCACCGAAAATTTAGCTATTGGGTATGCACAAAAAAAACAGCAGAAAGTCATTGCAAGCGGAATAAATTTTGCAATAAAAAAAGGAACATTAAATGCTGTGATTGGTAAAAACGGAATCGGAAAATCTACGCTTTTAAGAACGCTTTCAAAAGTTCAAAAACCACTTGAAGGAACTCTTTTTATTAACAAAAAAAATAGCAACGCATACCAACACCTAGAACTGGCGAAAACCATTAGTCTGGTATTAACGGAACGACTTCCTGAGAGTCAATTAACTGTTTTTGAGCTCATCGCACTGGGAAGACAACCCTATACAAACTGGATAGATTCATTGTCTAAAAAAGATCTTCAAAAGATACATTGGGCGATCACAGCAACCAATTTAGAAACCCTTCAAAACAATCGTTGTTCCGAATTGAGTGATGGACAAATGCAGCGTGTTCTCATTGCAAGAGCATTGTCTCAAGATACAGAAATTATTATTTTAGATGAGCCAACCGCTCATCTAGATATGCATCAAACCATTGTCATTTTTGAACTCCTAAAAAAACTGACAAGAGCAACAAAAAAAACCATTATTATTTCTACTCACGAAATTAATTTAGCGACTAAAATGTGTGATAAATTGATTGTCTTATCTGAAAACAAAATCTACACTGGCACAACAGCAGCATTGATACAACAAAATGCATTTGAAAACCTATTCGCCTCCAAAATTGTCAAATTCGATACAGCTTTACAACAATTTGTCATTCATAGTCAAACGTTTTAAAACAAAGAAGATTCGCTTCCAAAAAAGGTTCAATACTAGGTTATATTTGTCTTTAAAAACCAACCCAAAACACCAAAGATTCCCATTAAAAAAATCTTTTTATTTAAATTTGATGGCGGTGTAACTTTTTGTTACATTTGGGTACATATAATCAAATCGAATTAATCACCTATCAATGAAAAAAATACTTTATGCAGCCAGTGCATTTGCTTTCATAGCATGTGGATCTGGTAAAGAAGCAACAACAAAAGTCGAAAAGAATATCGATCAAGCAGCAAAATATGCAAGTACAATTACTGCAAAAGATCTAGGAACGCATTTATTTATTTACGCTTCGGATGAGTTTGAAGGTAGAAATACTGGAGAACCTGGACAGAAAAAAGCGGTAGAATATTTAAAAAACTTTTATGTTTCTGAAGGAATTGATTCGGGACTTGGTGGGGATGATTATTTTCAAGAAGTACCTGCGGAGTGGTTAAATAAAAATTCTCGCAGAGGGGGATTGAAATCCTCTGAAAACGTACTAGCCTTTATCGAAGGAAGTGAAAAGCCGGAAGAAGTTGTTGTAATTTCTGCACATCTAGATCATGAAGGAATTAAAAAGGGAGAAATTTATAATGGAGCCGATGATGATGGATCGGGTACAGTAGCTATTTTAGAGATTGCACAAGCTTTTAAAGCTGCTGCAGATGCTGGCAAAGGTCCCAAAAGATCCATTTTATTCTTACACGTAACTGGAGAAGAAAAGGGATTGTTAGGTTCTAAATATTACACAGAAAATCCAGTGTATCCATTGGCAAACACTGTGTGTGACTTAAACATTGACATGGTAGGTAGAATTGATGACAGACACAAAACAGATCCAAACTATGTGTATTTAATTGGTTCAGACAAATTGAGCACAGAATTACACAACCTATCAGAAGCTGTAAATAAAAAGTACACCAAAATCAATTTGGATTATAAATACAATGATGAAAACGATCCGAATCGTTTTTACTACAGATCAGATCATTATAACTTTGCCAAGCACAATATTCCAATTATTTTTTACTTTAACGGTACCCATGCAGATTACCACAGACCTTCTGATACTCCCGACAAAATCAATTATGAGCTCTTAGAAAACAGAGCACGATTGGTATTCCATACCGCATGGAAAGTTGCCAACATGGATGCTCGAATTGTAGCTGACAAAGCAGTTATAAAAGAAGAAAACAACTAGTTCTTTTTTTTAAAAAATAGAAAAACCGAGCAAAATTTGTTCGGTTTTTTTTATGTGCTTAATCTAAAAATGGCATTGTAATATCTTAGTGCTAAAATAAACCACCCAACTATTCCAATTCTACGATGACTTCATTCCGACGTACGAGAACTTCATAAGGCGGATTGTACCCCAATACAGAAAAATTATGGGTGTGCTTAATTTTATTTTCAGCTAAAAGTGCGATCAGTTTCGATTTGTATTTTGCAATTTTCGCATCATTGGCCCAACCACCAAAAGTGATTGCTGCCATTTTTTTTGCAGGTACCTCTACAAACTGGATATTACTATTCACCGGCTTTGGTAGGCTTTCTTTTGTATAAGCTTTTGGTACTAAAAACAACATCGTAGTTTCTTTTTCTAATGACATGCTTACAGGTGAAGTCATAGCAATGGCCTCTTTTTTTTCATTTTTCCCAAAAATATACCCTCCCAAAATTGAAAACCCTTTTCCAGATGCTTCGTTATAAGAATCTGTGTCTAATTTTACAGAGGTAAACAACCCCGCCTCGTAATTTCGAATTTCAAAATCATCATATTCTTTGAGAACTGTGTATGAGTACTTTTCAATGTTTGCATTACTCACATAGGAGTAAACTTGTAATCCAAAAAATAATGCCAATAAGATTCCGAAAATAATTGCTGTTGTTTTCATAATGCTTGTTTTCTAAATTTTAAACGCCAAATTGCGTTAAATGATGTGCTAGGTGTTTGTAAAATAAAACATTCCATTCATTGGCAGTTAAAGAACCAAAAGAATGGGATTCTTTGCCTTCAAAAGCAGCTGCGCCCAATGCTTGTGTTTGTTTGATAAATGCAATTAAACGTGTCTTTTCTGTTTCAAAAACTGGGTCATTTTTAATAACAAACGCTACTGCTGTCTTTCCATTTTTTGGATACGCCTTTTTTGAAACGACACTATTCTTAATGAATTTTCTTAGAATCCATCGGGTCAATTGATTCGGTCTGGGATACTTGTCTGTATACACCATTTCATAGGTTACACAACAATGAGCCAACATTTTAGAAACAAACATACTTCCCCATTTAGGAATGGAAGTTGCTGTTAAATTTTCTATTCTACCAATAATCTCTTCCACATCGGCTGCGTTAAACATATTTTTCATAACCTTTGTTTTAATGCAAAATTTTAAAAAGTAATTCTTTTAGTATATCTTGATGGGTTTGGTGGGTTCCAACTCCTTTACTTTTAATGTCTGCATCTCTTAAAAAAGCAATTACCTGTGCTACCTTTCGCATGGGATAATTTCTAGCGGCAAGGAAGTATTCGTCAACAAAAAAGGGGTTGACACCCAACATTTTTGCTACCGAATTTTTGGAACGATCGTCCAAACTATGAAAAAGTAAAAGTTGTGTAAAAAAACTATTCAGCAAAGAAACTGTCATTACCAAAGGATTGTTCTTTTGGTTTTCTGCAAAATAAGCAATAATTCGATTCGCTTTAACCACGTTCTTCTCTCCCACAGCTTTCCGTAACTCAAAATTATTATAGTCTTTAGAAATACCTATATTTTCTTCAATATGGGCAGGATTGATAATTGTCCCTTCGGGTAAAATAAGCACTAACTTCTCCAATTCATTGGAAATCTTACTTAAATTAGTTCCTAAAAACTCTAGCAACATTTGTGCAGCTTTTGGTTCAATCTGGTAATTTTTCCCCTTTAAAACACTACGAATCCAATCTGAAACTTGATTTTCATACAACTTCTTACTTTCGAAAATCAACCCAGATTTTGCAATTACTTTGTATAATTTTTTTCGCTTATCTAATTTTTTGTATTTGTAATTAATTACTAATACGGTTGTTGGTTGAGGATTTTCTGCATAAGAAACTAATTTTTCTATATTTCTACTTAAATCTTGGGCTTCTTTTACAATCAAAACTTGACGCTCTGCCATCATCGGATAGCGTTTCGCAGCCTCCACGATAGCTTCTATAGTAGCATCTCGTCCGTACATTACTTGTTGGTTAAATCCTTTTTCAGCTTCATCCAAAACGGTTTCTTCGATAAAATCAGAAATCTTGTCAATATAATAAGACTCCTCGCCCATTAAAAAATAAATAGGTTTTAAATTCCCTTTTTTAATATCGGAAACAATAGTGTTAATTTCGTTCATTTTGTTACTTTTGATTGATGCAAGAGCTTAAGCTACCAACCTATAAATTTAAACTCAAAAGTAACGAAAATAAGACGCTTATTTTTGATAATTTGAGAAAAAAATATGTGGTCCTTACTCCCGAAGAGTGGGTACGTCAGCATTTTGTTTCTTATTTAATGGAAGAAAAGAAATACCCAAGGTCTTTGATAGCGTTAGAAAAACAGCTAATTGTTAATAATCGAAAAAAAAGAACCGATATTTTAATTTTTAACACTGCTGGTACTCCAGAAATTATTGTTGAATGTAAAGCACCGAGTGTTAAAATAACTCAGGCAACTTTTGACCAGATTGCACGTTATAATTTAAAACTAAAAGCCAATTATTTAATCGTTACTAATGGCATAGAACATTTTTATTGTAAAATGGATTTTGAAAAAGAAACGTATGTTTTCTTGAAAGAAATACCCAATTTTAGATCTTCATAGATACTCAATATTAAAAATATCGTAGTGGGAGTTCAAAAGATTCCTTCATTTATTAATTGCAAATAAGAAATAAACTAATTTATAAACTGTAAGTTTGCACCCTTGAAAACAGCAATAGTCATATTAAATTGGAATGGTGAAAAACTCTTAGAACAGTTCTTACCATCGATCGTAAATTTCACCGCAAATGAAGCTGCAATTTATGTTGCTGACAATGCATCTACAGATGCATCAATTGCCTTTGTGAAAGAATTTTTTCCATCGGTAAATATTGTTGAGAATGGCGTAAACGGAGGGTATGCAAAAGGATATAACGATGCTCTTCAATTCATTGAAGCAGATATTTATTGCCTTATAAATTCAGATGTCGCCGTGACCAAAAATTGGTTACCGCCTATTTTAGAAGTTTTTAAAAAAGAAAAAAACACCGCGATTATTCAACCCAAAATCTTAGATTTTAAAGAGCAAACCAAATTTGAATATGCGGGAGCAGGTGGTGGCTTTATTGATTTGTATGGCTACCCATATTGCCGAGGACGGTTATTTAATCATCTAGAAGTAGATGCCCATCAGTTTAATGACGTTGCTGATATTTTTTGGGCTTCTGGGGCTTGTTTTTTTATTCGTGCAGAGGTGTACCATCAATTAAATGGTTTTGATGAAGATTATTTTGCACATCAAGAAGAAATAGATCTTTGTTGGAGGACACAAAATATTGGCCTTGATGTTAAATATGTAGGTACCGCTACTGTTTATCATGTTGGTGGTGCTACATTACAAGAAACAAACCCTCACAAAACCTATTTAAATTTCAGAAATAGCCTTTTAAACATAGTAAAAAACGTTCCTAAAAAATGGTTTCTGTTCGTCGTATTTTCACGTTTGATTTTAGATGGAATTGCTGGTTTGAAATTTTTACTTGAATTCAGACCGATTCATACATTTGCCATATTGAAAGCACATTTTAGTTTTTATAAAAATTTCTTTAGATTTCTTAGAAAACGAAAGACGCTTCAAAAAAAAATGAACTATAATATCCACACGAGTATTGTGTGGCAGTATTTTATAATGAGGAGAAAAAAATTTGCGGATCTAAAATAAAAGAAGTCGTTTTAATACGCCTTGCTTAAAATTACAAAACTTCTAAGCTTCCTTTTCCTTCTCTAATAACAGTGGGCTCATCTGTAGTTAAATCTATAATTGTAGACGCAAGGTTGCCTCCATACCCACCATCAATTACAACATCTACAAGGTGCTGCCATTTCTCAAAGATCAATTCAGGATCAGTGGTATACTCTAGAATATCGTCTTCATCTTTGATAGAGGTGGTAATGATTGGATTGCCCAGTGCTGCAACCAGTGTTCTAATAATCGAATTATCTGGAATTCGAATTCCCACTGTTTTTTTCTTTTTAAATGCTTTTGGTAAATGCTGACTTCCAGGTAGTATAAAAGTATAAGGCCCAGGCAGCGCTCTTTTCAACAATTTAAATGTGACCGAATCTATCTGTTTTACATAATCTGACAAATGGCTTAAACTATTACACACAAAAGAAAAATTAGATTTTTCAATCTTGGTTCCTTTGATTTTTGCAATTTTTTCGATGGCCTTTGTTTTGGTAATATCACAGCCTAGACCATAGACCGTATCGGTTGGATAAATAACCAACCCACCACTTTGTAAAATTTTCACAACTTTATCAATCTCTTTTGGGTTGGGATTTTCGTCATATATTTTTATTAACTCAGCCATATAGTAAAAATAATACTAAATTTTAGATAATGAATAGCACTAAAAAAAAACCTGATCGTAATTTCAATCAGGTTTTTTGTAGAGGGCGAATTGTATCTAGCGTAATTTTAGGATTTTTCTAACAATCTAAAGCCTTCTCCGTGAATATTTAAAATTTCAACATGCTCGTCAGCTTTTAAATATTTACGCAATTTTGCAATATAAACATCCATACTTCTTGATGTAAAGTAATTATCATCTCTCCAAATTTTGGTCAAAGCCAATTCTCTAGGCATTAAATCATTTTTATGAATGGCCAACATTCTTAACAATTTACTTTCTTTTGGTGATAGTTTGTGGGGTTCTCCTTTTTCACCAATTGACAAATGACGCAGTTTAGAGTTAAAAGAAAATTTTCCAATAACAAATTCATATTGTTCAGAATCAGACGACTTGTCCGAATCTTTTCTTTGTAAAATTGCTTTAATTTTATACAATAATACTTCAGAATCAAAGGGTTTGTTTAAATAATCATCGGCACCAACAGAATAGCCTTTTAAAACATCTTCTTTTAATGTTTTAGCTGTTAAGAAAATAATTGGCACTTCCTTATCCGTGGCACGAATGTCTTGAGCTAAAGAGAAACCATCTTTTCGCGGCATCATTACATCTAAAATACACAAGTCATATGAATTGTTTTTAAACATAATCAAACCTTCTATTCCATCTTTTGCGTGTGTGACATGATAATCATTTAAACCTAGATAATCTTTTAAAACGATTCCAAAATTGGGATCGTCTTCCACTAATAAAATTCTTTTACTTCCCATGATTTTTATTTTTTTTTAAATTATTGGTAATTTCACTGTAAATATGCTTCCGACCCCTTTTTCGCTTTCAACAAAAACGGTCCCATGATGTTTTTCAACAATTTCTTTCACATATGCGAGTCCTAAACCGTGGCCTTTCACATTATGAATATTTCCACGTTCTTCTCTGTAGAATTTTTGAAAAATGTTTTTCTGAACACTCTTACTCATTCCGATTCCTTCATCCTTTACACTAAAGATAAAATATTTATTGGTGCTTTCAGTGTGCACTTCAATATTTGGAGGACCTTCAGAATATTTTATTGCATTTTCTAAAATATTAACAACCACATTTGTTAAATGAAATTGATTGGCAACAATCTCTGATGTTAACGCTTTCAAATGAGTACTTAGTACTCCTTCCCGATCTTTAATAAGCAAACTTACGTGCGTAATGGCATCTTCTATGATATCATGACCATCAATAATCTCTTTTTGAATTTCAAGTTGATCCTTTTGTAATCTAGAAATTCGCAAGACATTTTCTACTTGTGCATGCATCCGTTTATTCTCATCACGAATCATTTGTACATAGCGTAAAACCTTATCGGAATCAGTAAGTATTTTAGGGTTTTTTATGGAATCTAATGCGACATTAATTGTAGCAATTGGGGTTTTAAATTCGTGGGTCATGTTGTTGATGAAATCTGTTTTAATTGCGGAGATTTTTTTCTGTCTCAACAGTTGATAAAGCGAACTAGAAAAAGCAATAATTATGATAAATATAAAAAACAAGGACAGCAGTAAAACATTGGTAATGCCTGATAAAATAAGTTTGTTTTTTGTTGGAAAAGTTATGAAGAGCTTGTAGTAACCACCGGTCCCATTTTTCAAAAGTGGGTAGCCCTGATTTCCATTTGTATTTACCGTATAATAACCCGATTTTAATGGAGTTGCTAAGCCATCATCATTATAAACTCCATACTTATAATCGATCGAAACATTTCTTTTAATTAACTCCTCTTTTAAGGTTTCATTCAGCTCACGATTGGAAATTCTTTCGGTTATTGGCAAACTGTCCCGAATCTCTTTTAAAGCGGAAATAATACTCCTTTTTTCTTCTTCTTTATTTCGAGAAGAGTACGAGTATCGTTCTTCACTTTTAGCACCATATAAATCGCCTTCTTTTTTAATGGAAATGGTTCTGAAAAAATCTTTTTTGGTCGTAATTCTTTTGATTAAAATGGAATCATTGTCAAGAAAATAGGTTGGGATTTTAAAATTTTCTTCTAAAATTGTAGTTCCTATTGAAAAACGCTGCTTTCTGGTTTTATCATATTGCTGAATTAATATATTTTTCACCTTGGCTTTATCGGCCAATTCAATATCTTCCAAAAGGCTTTTGTGTCTTTGATACAATTTGTCATTTTCACTCGCTTTAATTCGCTCCGCAGTGGCAACAAGTGCTTTAAAAACATCTTTATTAAATTGAGCTTTCTTACTCTCTAAGGCATTGTCTATCCAATATACTTGAACAGCAATGATACCAACGAGCGAAATACTCATCAGCAAAACGATTAAAACAAACATTTTCTTAGACATAAATCAAATTTAGTTTAATAAAAATTGCTTGTTATTGTTTTTAACTATTATTAACAAAAAAAACATTTTTTTAAGAGTATTTTAAGAAAAAAGATGAAAATTCAAAAAAATAAATTGTTTTTTATGTTAAAAAATTATGAATTCTATCAATTTCTTCCTGCAGGAAATGTAAGGAATTGTTCTGAATGACATAGTGCGATTGGAGCATCTTTTTTTCATCTGAGAATTGATTTTTCATTCGATCTAAGACTGCCGTTCTCGTCGTTGCATCTCTTTTTATTATTCTAGAGATGCGTGCTTCTAGCGCTGCGCATACAGTAATAACACAGTCACAAAAATGATCATTCTTTGTTTCAAATAAAATTGCATTCTCATACAACACATAAGCTTTGTCCTTATTATTATTGACAAAATTTTTGAAATGAATAGCTACTTCTGGATGAACAATGGCATTGAGCAGTTGCAGTTTTTGCTTATCACTGAAAACAATTTTTGCCAGGAGTGAACGATTTAATTCTTGATCAATAAAGACTTCGTCACCAAAGGCATTGTGTAATTTTTCTCTGATAACAGGAGAACTAATCATTAATTTTTTAGCTTCAACGTCTGCAATATAAACGGCAACGTTTTTAAACTTTTTAAAACAATTCAACGCTGTCGTTTTGCCGCTTCCTATACCACCTGTGAGACCAACTATCATATTATTTCTGAATTAAGAATTCTATTTTATTCGGAATAATTTTAACATTATTAATAAAATTTGGTTTCGAAATAATTTTAGGAATCAAGTAGGACAAACCATTGATTTCAGAAACACGATAATCACAAACAACCTTGAATGTACTT
>Ga0206677_10000824_pt1 | contig 29681 bp, 27 predicted proteins | sample M130m12015metaG_FD_155475 | JGI IMG/M metagenome (GOLD analysis project Ga0206677, IMG submission 155475) | Ammonia-oxidizing marine archaeal communities from Monterey Bay, California, United States - M1 30m 12015 | ecosystem: Environmental > Aquatic > Marine > Intertidal zone | place: USA...
ATATTACGTAAGGTTGGTGCCGAAGGCCGGACTTGAACCGGCACGAGCATAGCTCACTACCCCCTCAAGATAGCGTGTCTACCAATTCCACCACTTCGGCATACAAATCTTCATTTCTACTTCTTACTAGTTGGACGGAAGATTTGGGAGATCTTCCTGGGTATTTTCAGTTGTAGGCGAAGCCTCAAGCTGCGGAACGTCAGCTTCAACCTCCGAGACACTCTCTAACACCTCAGGACTGACGACTGGGAGGCCCGTTGTAGAACTGAATCCCGTCTGATTTTTAGCAACTAACGACAAAGACAGACTGGTAATGAAAAAAATAACTGCCGCAACTGTCGTCGCTCTCACAAGAAAATTGCCACTACCTGAAGCTCCGAAAACTGTCTGCGAAGCACCCGCACCGAAGGACGCTCCAGCATCTGCACCCTTGCCCTGTTGCAAGAGAACCAGGCCAACAATAATAACCGCTACAACTAAATGCACTACAACAATGATGGTTTCCATACTTTATCTTTCCGCACTTTCCCAAATTGATAAAAATTGCTCAGCGTCTAGAGAAGCCCCGCCGATCAATGCCCCGTCAATATCTCTCTGCTCGAACAACTGCGTGGCGTTGTCGGCTTTGACGCTACCGCCGTATATTAGTCGGGTTTCGTCGGCCAACACCGAACTGCACTCGCTCAATGTTTCTCTTAAAAACCCGTGCACCGCCTGCGCTTGCTCTGGCGTAGCCGTTAAGCCCGTCCCGATTGCCCAAATCGGTTCGTATGCGACGATCGAACCCTTCATGAGCTCTGAGCCACACTCTTCAACTATTACCCGCAGCTGCTGCCCAACTACTTTTTCTGTCTCACCGTTCTCTCGCTCTATCTGTGTCTCGCCAACGCACAAAACCGGAATCAACCCAACAGCGCGAGCCGCTTTATACTTCTCAGCGACCAAATAATTTTTTTCGTCAAACCTCTGCCGCCGTTCCGAGTGTCCTACCAGAACCAGCCCAGCTCCAAGATCAGTGAGCATCTCTCCAGACACCTCGCCGGTGAAGGCACCTTCAATCTGTTCTGAAAGGTCTTGCGCTCCCAATTCAATATTCGAGCTCGAGTTGTTCAAAATATCGCTGACAAGCTTCACATGAACAAACGATGGGCACAAAAAACAATCTGCTTTTTCACCAAAACCACGCGCGATAATCTTTTTCACCAGAGTCGTTACCGAAGCAACGCTCCCATTCATCTTCCAATTTCCAATGACGACATTTCGACGCATTTATAATCCCAACAGACAGCAATAGTGTTTAAAACGCTTCTCTACCAAGATCACAGTTCCCTAAAAAGGGGCGGGAAGTCTAACTAAGAAGACCGTGGGTTGCAAGGTTTCGCCCAAGCGACCGGCGTTTGTAAGTACCCTATCCTATTGCCGCAGCACTGACCACTTCACCCAACGTCTGTGCATAATTAGCGACATCGTCGGCATTCTCTCCCTCTACCATAACCCTTAATACGGGCTCTGTGCCTGATGCTCTCAGCAAAACCCTACCGCAGTCCCCCAGAGCAGCCTCAACGTCTGCTACGGCTGATTTAACCGAATCCGAATTACTTACGTCTACATCAGAGTTAACGCGGATATTTACCATCGACTGCGGAAATTTAATGATCTCTCCGCGCAAATCCGCAAGCGGCTTTCCAGACTTATTTATCGCTGACAATGCCTGCAGGGCTGAAATGATTCCATCACCCGTGTTCGCGACGTCTAGACATAACAGATGTCCGGAGGCTTCCCCTCCGAGCTTCCAACCCCTTTTTAACAATTCCTTCATTACGTTCCTATCGCCAACAGGGGATCGGAAAAAAGGAATGTCGAGCTTACTCAATGCTTGTTGTAATCCCAAATTACTCATCGCGGTCCCGACCACACCACCGAAATCAATTTGCTCCCGACGTCGGTCGCATGCAATTAAATATATGATTTCATCTCCATCAACCACACAACCTCGATGATCGACCAGAACCAAACGATCTCCGTCCCCGTCAAATGCAACACCGAGATCAGCTTCCTCTTTTACTACCCTCTCTGAGAGGGCTTTGGGCGAAGTCGATCCATGGCCCTCATTGATGTTGAGTCCATCTGGCGCGGTGCCCATCTGGATAACCTTCGCACCGAGCTCTGCAAATACATTAGGCGCGATGTGATATGTCGAACCGTGAGCGCAATCAACGACGATTTTCAAATCGTGTAGCTTGAGGCTTGATCCCACAGTGCTCTTGCAAAATTCTATGTACCTTCCAGCCGCATCATTGATGCGACTCGCCTTACCTATATGCTCAGGCTTAACCGTAGTAACGTCGAGGGCTAACTGTTCTTCAATGGCCTGCTCCACCTCATCGGCCAACTTTGAACCATCGCCCGAAAAAAACTTAATACCGTTGTCCCGATATGAGTTGTGAGAGGCGCTGATAACGATACCCGCCTGTGCACGCAACGTTCGCGTTAAGTATGACACGGCGGGGGTAGGCATCGGTCCGAGCAAGTTGATATCGACACCGGCCGCAGCGATCCCCGCCTCAAGGGCGGCCTCGAACATATACCCAGATATACGGGTATCTTTGCCAATTAAAATTTTACTCCTGTCGAGCCCTTTATTCGCAAATACGCGGCCCGCAGCCCAACCAAGTTTCAGCATGAAGTCTGGCGTGATCGGGGCATCTCCAACGGCACCGCGTATCCCATCAGTGCCAAAATACTTTTTAACTTCCATGTCTCGTCGTTCCTGAAGCATTTACATGATTGAACTTACGCATCTGGAAAAAACCAGAATTTATGCCCGCCTCGCCACCTCAAATACCTTGATTGCATCTATAGTAGCAGAAACATCATGGGTGCGAACAATACTTGCTCCGTTATTAAGACCTATGACTGTAGCCGCAATCGAACCTGCCAACCGCTGTTTGACGTCGCGATCCGTAACAATACCAATCATCGATTTACGAGAAACTCCAATTATTCTCGGAACATCAATAGGCCTGAGGTCGCGCATATTCTTTAGTAGATTGTAGTTGTGCTCCAAGGTTTTACCAAAACCAAACCCAGGGTCGACTACTAAACATGATCGATCGACTCCTTCGTTAATCGCGAAACTTACTCGCTCACTCAAGAAATTAGAAACCTCAGTAACGACATCAATGTAATCTGGTGCCTGCTGCATAGTTGCTGGCGCGCCCTGCATATGCATTAAGCACAGGGCAACATTTAAATCTTTAATGGAATCCACGGCTCCGGCATCGGCAAGCGCTCGCACGTCGTTTACCATACGAGCACCCGCATTTATCGCCTCTCGCATCACAGTCGATGAACTCGTGTCGATGGAAATAGTGACATCTAGGTCCGAATTCAGCCTCTCTATAACAGGCACAACACGGTCGAGCTCTTCTTGAACCGAAACTTTGTTCGCGCCCGGGCGCGTCGACTCTCCTCCCACGTCAACAATCGCTGCTCCGTCAGAAACCATTGCCCGTGCGCGAAAGAAGGCCTTATCTATGTCTACGCGGAACCTACCCGGAGTTGGAGATGCCAACTCAGCGCCATCGGAGAATGAATCTGGCGTGGTATTGAGTATCCCCATCACGATGGGAGAGGAAAGATCGTATTTCCGCTCTCCCGCTAATAGAATTCGAGCTGGGGCCACTCCTAGTTACTCTGACTAATGTTCACCTGCGGGGCCGCCGATGGGCCCAGCGCTTGAGCTACTTGATTTGGGAGACCGCTCTTCACTCGCTTTCTCCGAAGGGCTGTGCCCAGAATCGTCTCCATCTGACCAGTCGGCCGGCGGACGAGGCTTATTTCCAGCCATAATGTCATCAATTTGACCCGCGTCGATGGTCTCATATTCCATCAACGCATCCTTCATTAACTCCAACTTGTCGCGGTTGTCATTCAAAAGCGTGGCCGCTTTCTCGTAACACTCATCAATAATTTTACGCACTTCGAGGTCGATTTTGCTCGCCGTTTCACTTGAAAATGACTTGTTCTGGCTTGCCGCAGAACGCCCAAGAAAAACCTCTCCCTCATCTTCTGTATACAACAGCGGGCCTAGTTCTGAGGACAGACCCCATTTGGTCACCATATTCCTAGCCATCTCCGTTGCACGCTGGATGTCATTTGAGGCTCCCGTAGTCACTCCCTCCGCACCTAACGTCATTTCTTCGGCTATCCTTCCGCCGTAAAGGCTGCATATCTGGCTTAGAATCCCTCTCTTGCTCAAGCTATAACGATCTTCTTCGGGTAAGAACATTGTCACACCCAAAGCTCGGCCGCGAGGTATAATACTAACTTTGTAAACTGGGTCATGTTCATCCACCAAACGGCCTACAATGGCATGCCCCGCTTCATGATACGCAGTGTTCTGGCGTTCTTTGTCGGACATCACCATCGACTTGCGCTCTGCCCCCATCATAATTTTGTCTTTTGCCTGCTCAAATTCTTCCATTGTGACCAACCGCTTGCTGGCCCTCGCAGAGAAAAGAGCCGCCTCATTAACAAGGTTGGCCAAATCTGCACCCGAGAACCCTGGGGTTCCTCTGGCAATTATGCTGGCGCGCACGTTATCGTCGACTGGAACCTTACGCATGTGCACCTTTAAGATTTGCTCCCTTCCGCGAATATCGGGAAGACCAACAACTACCTGCCTGTCAAACCGTCCAGGCCTTAAAAGCGCAGGGTCTAAGACGTCGGGGCGGTTTGTCGCTGCGACAACAATTACGCCATCGTTAACTTCAAAGCCATCCATCTCAACTAGCAATTGATTCAGTGTTTGCTCGCGCTCATCGTGTCCACCACCTAGCCCTGCTCCTCGATGCCTTCCAACTGCGTCAATTTCATCAATAAAAATAATGCATGGCGCTTGCTTTTTCGCCTGCTCGAACATGTCGCGAACGCGGGATGCTCCTACACCGACGAACATCTCGACGAAGTCGGAACCTGAAATTGAAAAAAATGGAACCTTCGCTTCGCCAGCTATTGCCTTCGCAAGGAGTGTCTTACCAGTCCCAGGTTGGCCTACCATGAGTACTCCTCGGGGTATTTTCCCGCCGAGCTTTTGAAACTTATCAGGCTCTCGTAAAAACTCCACGAGCTCTTTTACATCTTCCTTCGCCTCATCGACCCCAGCTACGTCTGCGAAGGTAATTTTTATTTGATCCTCGCCTAACAACTTCGCCTTACTTTTCCCAAATGACATCGGACCACCCTTTCCACCGCCGGTCCCTCCTTGCATTTGCCTCATAAAGAAGAAAAACAAACCGATTATTATCAAAATAGGAAAACTGGCCACCAGCAACTGTGATATCAGGCTCTGCTGCTCCGGACCTCTACCGATTATCTCGACGTTATTAGCAAAAAGATCGTCCATTAACTGAGCGTCACCGATGGCCGGCATGACCGTCTTCATCCTAGATCCGTCACCGCGCCGGGCGGTGATGTCAGTACCGGCTAACTCAACCACATCAATTCGACCGTCGCGAACCTCCCGCAGGAACTGGGAATAGTTAACGTTGTCGGCCTGTGGGCCCTGATTGATGTTGTTGAACACCGTGAGCAAAACGCCCGCAATGATCATCCAAAGAACCAAATTTTTTGCCATGTCATTCAAGGCTTTTTCTCCCAGAACATTAATTTTTAGACCCTATGCTTTCTATTGGGTCCTCACTTAAACCGATTAACTAGTTTTGCACTGCAAACAGGATAACTTCCACCTTTCTAACCCAATTTTAACCAGTTTCGAACAAAACTCTCCCTCAAGGTCCCTGAAAGTAACACAAAATGAGAGGGAAGGCCTTCAAACTAAGTCATTCAGTGAGGAAGCCCTGCGCAAGCAAGTATATTTCGCTCGACCGCGCCCGTGAGGCGTGCGGTTTCCTTACCTTCACTGACTTAAAATGGCTGCGGAGATCGATCTTGAATTGATCAAGGCCCTCTCCATGAAACACCTTTACAAGGAAATACGCCTCAGGTTTCAACACGGATCTCGCAAGATCCAACGCAAGCTCTGCTAAATTCATCAGTTTTGCTTGATCGATAACCTTCATACCAGTCATATTGGGGGCCATGTCAGAAATTACAAGGTCTGCACCCTCTGGTGGTAGCATCAGCTTAAGCTTCTCCAAAATCAGATCCTCAGTGAAGTCACCCTGTAGAAACTCGACCCCCCGCAATGCATCCAGCGGCAGAATATCACTTGCAATCACCCTACCGCTCTCTCCCACGAACTTAGCTGCGACTTGGGACCAACCACCTGGCGCAGCACCCAGATCAACAACGGTCATACCGGCTTTGAATAACTTGTCCTTTTCCTGAATTTCTAACAATTTAAAACTCGCCCTAGAACGCAAACCAAGTTCCTTGCTCTGACGGACGTAATCATCCTCAAAATGTTCTTTTAACCACTGTTTACTGGATTTTGAGCGCGCCATTGTTTTTACCTGTATAGTGTATAGACATCAAAGAAAGCCCCCATGTTTGAAAATCATGGTTAAGTACTCAATGTTAAAAAAGTTTATTCAAGAGATGTTTGCTCGATGGATCAATTACTAGACGGTAACACCAAAAAAAAATTCCGAACAATCGGGCACAACCTAAGCCCTGTTGTATCGGTCTCGTTAAATGGGCTCACCGACAACGTGGTGAAAGAAATCGAGAGAGCTCTGACCGATCATGAATTAATTAAAATAAAGATTTTTATTGCGGATCGCATTGAGAAAAAGGCGAAAATTTCGGCAATTTGTGAGAGCTTTAATGCTCAGAAAGTACAGGCAATAGGAAATGTTCTACTACTTTACCGAGCTTCAAAAAAATCCAACAAAAAATTATCAAACATTGACCGGGCTCATAAAGTCCGGTCTTAAATGTGCCTAACTTTCTGAATTTCATATTCAATGTCACCTGATGGCGCATTGACGACTATTTCATCCCCTTCAGCCTTGCCCATCATGGCCCTCGCAATTGGAGAACTTACTGATATCTTACCCATTGAGACATTGGCCTCATCATCACCCACTATCTGATATGTGACTACCTTATCATCAGCAAAACTGAATAATTCTACCGTTGTTCCAAAAACCACCTTGCCGGTCTGCGGAATTTTACTAACGTCGATTATCTGTGCCGCCGCTAGTTTACTCTCGATCTCGTTAATCCGTCCCTCACAAAAACTTTGCTGTTCTCTTGCGGCGTGGTACTCAGCATTTTCTTTGAGATCGCCATGCTCTCTCGCCTCGGCGATCGCAGTAATTATCTTAGGACGCGTATCAGACTTAAGCGTTTGCAGCTCTTCTCTTAGCTTCTCAGCTCCCTCAATCGTCATTGGTGTATTTTGCATAATTGCTTATCTTTTTAATCAGCGGATAAAAATGCTAGGAGGGCTCTTCTTGGGAACCCAAGCCTAAAATATGTCAATGTTTTAATTCAATGTAAAGCAGCATGAAGCTCTTGCAAAGTGTATACATTGAGATCGTTCCCATGACCAAGAGCCTGGCATGTTGCTAAAGCACCTGCAATTGTCGTAGTGCAAAATACCCCGTGACGGAGTGCCGTGCGTCTAATCATCGAGGAGTCGGCTATCGCCTGCTTGCCCTCCGTCGTGTTAAAAATCAGCTGAATCTCGTCATTCTTTAGCATATCGACGATGTGAGGCCGACCCTCAGCTACTTTATTTACCCTAGCAACAGCGATACCAGCTTTAGAAATTACTTCTGCGGTACCATGTGTCGCAACAATATTATAGCCCAATGCACTCACTTTATTAGCAACTTCCACGACCGCTTTTTTATCTGCACCTCTGACACTTATGAACACATTACCCTGATTCGCAAATGTCTCTCCAGCTCCGAGTTGAGCCTTAGCATAGGCCTCAGGGAAGCTTTTACCTACCCCCATCACCTCCCCAGTCGATTTCATTTCCGGACCGAGAATCGGGTCAACCCCGGGGAATTTATTGAAAGGAAAAATAGCCTCTTTTACAGCAAATGTAGCAGGCACAACCTCTGTTTGGAATCCTTGTGCGGGTAATTTAATTCCAGCCATGCATCTAGCCGCAATTTGAGCAAGGGAACGCCCAATACATTTTGAAACAAATGGTACAGTTCGAGACGCCCGAGGATTAACCTCGATAATATAAATTTCTCCATCTTGATACGCCAACTGAGTATTCATCAAGCCAACGACGCCTAACTCAAGAGCAAGTGCCGTAACTTGCTTACGTATAAGATCTTGAACTTCTGTCGGTAAATTATATGGCGGCAACGAACATGCCGAATCTCCTGAATGAATGCCAGCCTGTTCGATGTGCTGCATGATCGCACCCACAACAACCTTTTCACCATCACAAACTAAATCAACATCAATCTCAATAGCAGCATTCAGAAAATAATCCAAAAGCACCGGGCTCTCATTCGAAACTTTTACAGCCTCATGCATATAACGTCGAAGTTCTTTTTCGTTATAGACAATTTCCATTGCCCTCCCACCCAACACATATGAAGGACGAACCACCAATGGATAGGAAATTTCTCGAGCTGCATTAATGCTCTCCTCAACACTCCGAACAGTTTTGTTTGGAGGCTGCTTTAGTCCTAATTTTTCTATAAGCTTTTGAAAGCGTTCTCGATCTTCAGCTCTATCTATTGCGTCAGGGGAGGTGCCAAGAATAGGAATTCCCACGCGCTCCAAACGTTTGACTAAATTCAAAGGCGTTTGACCACCAAATTGGACAATAACGCCTTTTGGTTTTTCGAGAGTTGCTATTTCCACCACGTCCTCAAATGTCAGAGGTTCAAAATAGAGGCGGTCAGAAATATTATAATCAGTGGAGACGGTTTCAGGGTTACAGTTTACCATTATCGTCTCGAAGCCATCCTCACGCATTGCAAGAGCGGCATGAACGCAGCAATAGTCAAATTCAATTCCTTGACCAATCCGATTAGGCCCTCCGCCGAGTACCATTATCTTCTCTTTGCCAGTCGGCAGCGCCTCACACTCCTCCTCATAAGTGGAATACAAGTAGGCAGTCGACGATTCGAACTCCGCCGCACAGGTATCCACCCTTTTGTAAACTGGCCTCACTCCGAGCCCATGTCGATATTCTTGGACAGAACTTTCTTCAGTGTCTTTTAAAAGTCCCGCGATGCGCTCGTCAGCAAAGCCCCGACGCTTAAGCAATCTCATCTCTTGATAATCGATAGACGACAGCGCCCTGCCCCTTAAACTAGATTCAATTTGAATCAGATCCTGGATTTGAACCAAGAACCAAGGATCTATATTCGTCAGATTATGAACAGTCTCTAATGTCCACTTCTCCCTAAAAGCGTCGGCAATAAACCAGATACGCTGAGCGCCCGGCTCTGTCAACTCTCGCGTAAGAATCTCTCTCGAATCACTCAGCTCCGTGTCGAGAGTGGAATCCAATCCTGAAACACCGACTTCTAAACCTCTTAAGGCCTTCTGCAAAGACTCTTGGAATGTCCTACCAATCGCCATCACCTCGCCAACAGATTTCATCTGGGTCGCAATTCGATCATCAGCCTCAGGAAATTTTTCGAAGGTAAAACGAGGGACTTTTGTTACCACATAATCTATCGAGGGCTCAAAAGATGAGGGGGTAGCTCCACCTGTTATCTCATTTGATAATTCATCCAAAGTAAATCCAATCGCAAGTTTTGCAGCAACCCGAGCAATCGGAAAACCAGTTGCTTTTGAAGCAAGAGCAGATGACCTAGAAACTCGCGGATTCATTTCGATTATTACTAACCGCCCATCAACCGGATTGATTCCGAACTGCACATTCGACCCGCCTGTCTCGACTCCTATTTCTCTCAAGATATTCAGAGAGGCGTTTCTTAGAATCTGATATTCTTTATCAGTGAGGGTCTGAGCCGGAGCTACTGTAATCGAATCGCCTGTATGGACTCCCATCGCATCAAAATTTTCAATAGAGCAAACAATAATGCAATTGTCTTTTGTATCACGCACAACTTCGAGCTCGAACTCCTTCCAACCGATTAGCGACTCGTCGATCAGCAGCTCGTTTGTCGGTGAAAGGTCAAAGCCCCGCGTACAGATTTCTTCGAACTCTTCTATATTATAGGCAATGCCACCCCCGCTACCGCCCATCGTAAAAGAGGGGCGGATAATGCAAGGAAATCCAATTTCCTCGAGAGCCTCTTGAGCCTCTGCGGCGTCGTGAGCTATACGATGGCGAGGTGTTTCTAAACCAATCGACTTCATCGCTTGATCAAATAACTCTCTGTCCTCGGCCTTATCAATGGCTTCACAATTTGCCCCAATAAGCTCGACAGAATATTTAGTTAAAACTCCATGCCTATTTAAATCAAGCGCACAATTTAACGCAGTTTGCCCCCCCATAGTTGGAAGAATGGCATCTGGTTTCTCTTTCTCAATAATCTTTTCAACAATCTGCCAAGTGACGGGTTCAATGTAAGTTGCATCCGCCATTGTCGGATCAGTCATAATTGTCGCTGGGTTAGAATTTACGAGAATGACCCGCAACCCCTCCTCCTTCAGGGCCTGACAAGCTTGAGTTCCAGAGTAATCAAATTCACAAGCCTGCCCTATCACAATTGGACCCGCACCCAAAATTAAAACACTGTGGATATCTTTTCGCTTAGGCATGACTCACCTTGATTCCTTTTTGTTCGTTTTTGAGACAGAGTTTTCAGCGATTAAATCTATGAAGTGATCAAACAAGAAGTCTACATCTTGCGGCCCGGGACTGGCCTCCGGATGACCTTGGAAGCCGAAAGCTGGGCTATCTTTACATTCAAATCCTTGCAAGGAATCATCAAAAAGAGACTTAAAAGTTACCTCAAGATTAGCCGGCAAAGTGTCAGAATTCACGGCAAACCCGTGATTTTGGCTTGTTATGAATACTCGTCCATCTCTTAAACTTTGGACCGGATGATTTCCTCCGTGGTGGCCTAGCCTCATTTTTAACGTTTTAGCACCACATGCGATTGCTAATAGCTGGTAGCCAAGACAAATTCCAAACAACGGCACCTTTTTTTCAAGAAAAACTTGAATAGCTTCGATAGCATAATCACATGGCTCGGGGTCCCCGGGCCCGTTAGAGAGAAAAATGCCGTCTGGTGACATCTCGAGCACCTGTGCTGCGGATGCAGTCGCGGGTACAACAATTACTTCGCATTCGCGCTCACTCAGCATCCTTAAAATGTTATGTTTCACCCCAAAATCATAAGCGACAACCTTGTATTTCGGCTTAGTATTTGATGTAAACCCCTCTTTAAGATCCCACTCCCCAGTGCTCCATTTAAAGGAAGATTGAGTGGTAACGTGTTGGGCTAAGTCCATCCCTTGTAGACCTGGGAATTCCTTTGCCAGAGCTATAGCGCCTTCTTCACCCAAATTTGTCAGAGCGTCCCCAGAGACGATTGCTCCGTTTAACGGGCCGATATCTCGCAGTTTTCTCGTCAACCGACGCGTGTCAATTTCGGCTATGGCTACTACTTTTTTCGCGATCAGAAAAGCATCCAAGGATTGTTCCATCCGCCAATTACTCGCTATCAAAGGAAGATCGCGAATAATCACTCCGGCACCCCAAATTTTTGAGGATTCCGTATCTTCCAAATTGATCCCAGTGTTGCCGATATGCGGATACGTGAAAGTTATAATCTGGCGCGCGTAAGACGGGTCGGTAATGATTTCTTGGTAACCGGTCATCGAAGTATTAAAAACCACCTCTCCACTCGATTGACCCTGGGCTCCAAAAGGCCTTCCTCGGAATACACTACCATCTTCTAACGCTAAAACTGCCACCTCAGACACAGACTTTGGGCCCCCTGCTTTTAATCTCAATAAAGTTTCACTGCATATAATTGGTCAGAAAAATTGGCTTTTCGTGTATCCACTCCAAATTTACTTTGTAGTGTAGACATAAAAAAAGCGGAGGGAAGAATCTCTTCACTCCGCTTTTTAGAAATCGCAAAGGTTTCAGCAATCATCTTACTGAGCGGAGAGTTTAAAGATAAACCCATACCCTTGTCTATGCTGGAAGCTCTTATAATGAAAAATAATCAAACTCTTTGAAAATTAAAGATCGAGAACATCCTCCATCGAATATAATCCTGATTTTCGATCCACGACCCAGGAAGCTGCGCGCAAGGCTCCACTCGCAAAAGTCATACGATTTGTTGCCCTGTGACTGATTTCCACTCTCTCTCCGAGACCCGCAAACATAACTGTATGATCACCAATAATATCCCCGCCTCGTAAAGACGAAAATCCAATAGTCCCTTTTTCTCTCTCTTTCAACCGACCACTGCGGTCGAACACACTGCAATCTCCAAGACCGCGATCCGTAGCGCTCGCAACAACTCGACCCATTTCAAGCGCAGTTCCTGAAGGTGAATCTTTCTTAAATCTGTGGTGCGCTTCTGTTATTTCAACATCCACGTCTCCGCCAAAGGCGGAAGCTGCTTGCTTAAGAAGTTTAAGACAGACCGTCACACCAATGCTCATGTTAGCAGCAAGAACAAGAGGCACGGATGCTTTTTGGAAACTTAAAATTTGATCCTCGCTGAACCCAGTGGTACCGATGACCATTGCTCTAGCATGCATCTCACAGAACTTGTAATGGGCTAATGCTGATGCCGGCGTTGTAAAATCAACTAAAACATCGAACGGCATTGAGCTAGCATCCAAAGTATCAGTCGCGATCACCCCAATAGCCTTGCCAACGGAAAACAAGCCTGCATCGGTGCCAACGACAGGGTCACCTGGCGATACAATAGCACCGGCTAAGCTAAGATCCTCTCTCGTTGTCAATGCTTCCAACAAAGTTCGGCCCATTCTGCCAGAGGCACCAGCAATCGCTACTCGAATCATCTTAATACTATCCAAAGCTTTTTATTTGTTTAGGGGAGAAAAAACTAAAACTTATACTTGATCGAGCCGTACGCAACCCTTCCATTTTGATCCAAAACACGGGTCGCTGCATTGAGAATCTGAGTACCTTTTTCGTTGAAGATGTTTCTAATGCCAAACGAAATTACCGCTCTGTCTTGAACACCGCTTTTTACGTTGTAGTCATAGCTCAAATCTAAAGTCGTTAAGTTTTTAACCAACGTATTGATCTCATCCATATCAAGGTCGTTAATATCTTTGTAAGAGTCAAAGTAATTTGTGATTGCGCTCGCTGTGTGATTACCGAACTTCCACGCCAGCATAAGGCTGGTTTGCAGTTCCGGGCTCAACATTCGTTCTTCAGGCGCCCCGAACTCTTCCTTCCCCATATCTAGTAGAACTGAACTATTTCTAAATTGATCAACATATGTGGTTTTACTGCTGAGAGTGAATTCTCCAAACCGGTCGGTGCTCCAACCGTAAGATGCACCAACATCAAAACCAGAAGACTCTAGTTCATCGCCTATGATGGGGTTCTCAAGGTCAAAATCTCTAAACGAGGACTCATCGTTATAGAGCGTTGGTTTGGCATCAACCTCTACTGAAGGGCCGGCGGAGAGCTGCATCTGCCATGCGTCAGCAATCAAGCTCAGCCCCTGAACAGGTTGCAATTTCATTCCTAGATTAAAATTAAGGGCTTTATCAACAAGATCTCCATCAAGTGAGCGCTTACTTACGCTACGCTCGAGATTAAAAATTGGAGAAGACAAAAAGAGTGAGGACGGCGACTTATCAGTCTGTTTGTTTACTGGGAGTGCTACTTCATTCTGAGCGAAAACAAACCCACACTGCATCAAGAACGCAAACGTTGCGAACCATCGCTCAGTCTTTCGCACAAACATCAACAAAGTCCTTTTGTAATTTTTCAATTCAAACAGAAATGAGAAAATGTACCCATATTGGGGAACCTTAGCATTTAAGAAGCATAAATTGAATCCTAAAGAGACAAACTGTAACTATTCAAGCTCAATTTAACAGGACAACAGAGCCTGTTTCAGTTCCGAAACTGTTTTTGCGCTACCAGGAAATGTCATTTTGGGTCGAAGTTCGGCCAACGGCTCAAGCACAAATAATCTTTTCCAAGCCCTTTCATGAGGAATCACCAGGCCGGGTATATCAATTTGAGCAGAACCGTAGGTGATTATATCCAAATCGATTGGTCTTGGTTGGTAGTAAGCGTTTACTATTATTTTTGGACCGTAATCCTTGTGACGACCAAGCTCTAACTCAATTTGTTTTAAAGTCCTGAGCAAGCCAATTGGGCTCCAGCAATCGTTGAGCGTTATTATCGCAACAGCATTTAAAAATTTGGCGGCGCCAGGCTCCAATCCTTCAGCTCTGGTCCAAAAGAAAGACGAAACCTCCATATTACTCTCACTAATGTGGCCAAGCTTTTCAAGGGCCCTCTCTACCAGTTCGGTAGGCTCACCATATTCACTCGGCTTATTAGAACCTAAAGCAATGACCGACTCAGTTTTATTTAGTGCTTTCTTCATGATATTGCGTTGACAGCTCATGCACAGCGTCAACGAATATTCCAACATTTTCTGGCGGAACTCCCGGTGTTATGCCATGACCCAAGTTAAATACGTGTCCCTCACCCACTCCAAAACTCGACAATACTGCCCCCACCTCAGTTCTTATCACCGCCTCCGTCGAATAAAGCACCGAGGGATCGAGATTGCCCTGAAGAGCCACCTGCCCGCCGACTCGCCTCCTTGAACGCCCTATTTCGGTGCTCCAGTCCAACCCTAAAGCTGTTGCACCTGTCTCAGCTTGAAGCTCTAGCCACTGGCCACCACCCTTTGTGAAAATAATAATCGGTATCGCACGACCATCCGAGTGACGAATCAGGTTTTTAATGATTTTCTCCATATATTTGAGAGAAAACTCTTCATAAGCCGCGCTCGTAAGCAACCCTCCCCATGTATCAAAAATTTGGACAGCTTGCACGCCCGCGACAATTTGTGCATTTAGATAATCAATAACGACTCCGGCTAGTTTATCGAGGAGGTGATGCATATCAGTTGGGTGAGTGTATAAAAACTGTTTTGCCTCTCGAAAATCCTTACTACTCCCACCCTCAATCATGTATGTTGCGAGAGTCCAGGGGCTTCCAGCGAAACCAATAAGAGGGGCTCGGCCTTCAAGCTCTCTGCGGATTAATGAGACCGCATCGGTGACGTAACTCAAATCACGAGATATGTCGACGTCCGGTATCTTCTCAACATCTTTTCCAGTCCGAATAACCTTGCGAAATTTCGGGCCCTCCCCTTCAACAAAATACAAACCCTGACCCATCGCATCCGGTATGGTAAGAATGTCGGAGAACAAAATCGCAGCGTCTAATTCAAAGCGTCTGAGGGGTTGCAACGTGACCTCACAAGCCAACGCAGGATTCTTGCATAAACTCATAAAATTACCGGCTTGGGAACGCACCTCTCTGTACTCGGGAAGGTAGCGACCGGCCTGCCTCATAAGCCATACAGGGGTTTTATCGACGGGCTGTCGAAACAACGCTCTGAGGAATCGGTCATTTTTCAAAACGGGCATCTCAGGCTTTATTACTTCAGTCTGATCGTCAGAAACTTGTGGCAAAACGCGTTACCTCCAAAATGTCTATGATACTTACAATAGCTCTTCTAGAAGGTGCCAAGAAGGCACCAATACTTGTCAGTTTTACAAATGTGGGATGCACGTATCACGAGAACAACCTCAACTTAATGCGTTCGTTTTCTTCAGAAATCGCACTCGACGCCAACGATCGCCCCAACTCTAGCTGTAAAACTGAAACTGAAACTGAACGGTCAAACCATGCACAGCAAGTTTTTGGCGGAGAGGGTAGCACGTAATGCATCACTTGAAATTTTCGAGTTTATTTCTCCAAATCCGATAGAGCGAAGCAAGATAAATCTCAATATGTTATTTTCTGTTTTCTTATCGGAAGCCATAAGGTCAAGGTATTGCTTAACACTGACTTCTTCTGGAGGAACTATATTCAATTGAAAATTTTTCTCAAGTACTTGTCTAACTCGGAAAGCCTCGGTTTGTGAAATCCAACCAATACGCAACGAGAGGTCTGCTGCCATTACCATACCCATCGCAACGGCCTCACCATGAAGCACATTGCCAAAGCCCATCGCAGACTCAATAGCATGACCAAAAGTATGGCCGAAATTCAATAAGGCCCTCGTACCAATCTCTCGCTCATCTTTCGCAACCATCTCAGCTTTTATTTCACAACTGCGCTTTACTACTTGGGCCATACACTCGGGTTCTTTTCCAAGAAGCTCCCTACTATTCGAATCGAGCCAATCAAAAAATTTAAGATCGTTTATTAAACCGTATTTCAGGACCTCTGCAAAACCGGCTTTTAACTCCCGTTGCGAGAGCGTTGAGAGGACGCTTATGTCAGCAATTACGCACTTCGGCTGATAAAAAGCGCCTATCATATTCTTGCCAAGCTGATGATTTACACCAGTTTTCCCACCGACTGATGAGTCTACTTGTGAGAGCAAAGTTGTTGGCACTTGTACGAAGTCAATTCCCCTCAGATATGTCGCAGCAACGAACCCAGTTATATCGCCTATCACTCCACCACCCAGGGCAACGAGCGTCGTTTTCCGGTCATACTTCCCTTGTAATAAAAATTTATAAATTACGTTTACCGTTTCTAATGTCTTAAAGCTTTCCCCATCTGGCAAGACCACTTGGCTGCAACTTCGATCAACAAAAAAGGATTTTACTTTCTCCAGATAGAGAGGTGAAACAACAGTATTGGTGACAATTACAACTCGGCCCTCACTGATATTAATAGGAATCAAATGAGACTTATCAAGCAAGCCTGACCCGACAAAAATCGGGTAACTTCTCTCACCGAGGTCTACAACTATCTTCTGCATTTTTTATTCCTTTTGTGCTGCGACTCCTGCCTCAAATTCAAGAAGTGCGTCCGATAAGAAACGACAAACCACATCTTTCAACGGAGGATTTTATTCAATTGTCGATGAATTTCTTTAGCTATAAATCTAGCATTGCGCTTACTTGTTTCAATACTGATATCAGAAACTTCTTGATACAGCGGGTCTCGAACTGCAAAGAGCTCACGGATTTTAGTCTCTCTCTCTTCGACCTGCAGCAACGGCCTTGAATTGTCTCCACTCATTCGCCGAACTTGCTGACTGATAGAAGCTCTTAGGTAGACAACATCCCCTCTCTCACGAAGCATACGCCTGCTCTCTTCAGCCGTGATAGACCCTCCGCCGGTCGCAAGCACGATATTTTCCTTGCTGGTTAAGAAGTCGATCATCTTTCTCTCACGTTTGCGGAATCCAGCCTCTCCCTCGACGTCAAAAATCCATGGGATATCTGCACCTGTTGCTTTCTCAATCTCTTCATCGGAATCGAAAAAATCATGCTTTAGCAGCTCAGCCAATAATCGGCCAACTGTCGTTTTACCAGCTCCCATAGGTCCAACAAGAAAGACGTTTTTTCCGTTAGCCATAATTATAAGATATCCAGTTTCTTGGGACTCAAAGCGCTTTACAAGCGACCTAACAATTGCCTTTCTCTACCCATTGTTTACCGATGTTTTCTTGCATGGCTTTAAAGCAATTATTATCATTTAAAAAATAAGTATAGCAGTGTATAAAATAAGTATCTGTCACGCGTCGCAAATAAAATTGATTTTCAAGCGGAACTAAAAGACGTCGTGACAAGAAGGCAGTTAGCTGCAAATCGCAATTGAGGCGAAAACACAGGGGCCATAGTTAGTGAAAACCCGTCTTGTCAGACCATTAACAATCCTGTCAACACTTATATTAGTTGGCACAGCTGGCCTTCTTATGGTTAGCACCGCCGCATACCTATATTTAGCTCCGAGATTACCAGCAGCGGAAAACTACCGAGATGTAAGGCTTGAAACCCCCCTGAGAATATATACATCAGATGGGCTGCTGATTGATGAAATTGGAAATCGCAGAAACCCAGTGGCTTTTGAGGAAATACCCAAGGTTCTTATTAACGCACTAATAGCAACTGAAGATGCACGGTTTTATTCCCATCCTGGGGTCGATTTTCAGAGTCTATTGAGGGGTTTTTACGGTTTTATACGAGGTGTTAATTTGGGTGGTGGCAGTACCATAACCATGCAACTTGCAAATAATCTCTCTTTTGACAGCGACAACGTATATTTAAGAAAATTCAAGGAAATTCCTTTTGCTCTCCAAATTCAACAAGAATTAACAAAAGAAGAAGTTCTTACCCTGTATTTAAACACAATTTATTTTGGCGCTGGGGCTGATGGGATAGGAGCTGCCGCCTATATTTATTATGGCAAGCGTCCAGATGAATTAACATTAGCCGAGGCAGCAATGATGGTTTCACTTCTGCCCTGCCCGTCTACCTGTAATCCTCTCGCAAATCCTCAAAGGTCAATCGAACGTCGACGCACTCGACTCAAGAATATGGTTCGCGAGGGGATGATTGATGAGACCGCCTTTCTCGCGGCTGATGCTGAACCGATCACCGCTTCACCTCACGGCCGAAATATAGAAATTTCTGCACCATATGTCGCAGAGATGGTAAGAACAAATCTTTTTTCTCAATACGGTGAGAAAATTTACTCCGAGGGGTTCGAGGTCATCACCAGTATTGACAGCGACAAACAAATCGCAGCAACAGAATCCCTGGTTTTTGGTCTCGAAAATTACTATGACCGAAAACATGGGTACAGAGGACCGATCGAAACACTTACGGAAGAGGACCCTAAAGCTCTGCTAGAAAAGCTGTCTACAGTTTCTAATTACGGCAACCAAGAACCTGCTGTAGTCACGAGCGTAACCGAGAAAAACTTCAGTGCCGTACTGAAAAATGGTATAGAAATAAAAGTTGAATGGGATGGAATGTCTTGGGCTTACGCTTTTCGAAGCAGAAACGAGGCTTGGCCTCCGCCATCTGAAGCCGCTGATTCAGTTACCGTTGGCGATTTAATTTACCTAAGAGCTAAAGGACAGCATTGGGAGCTCGGCCAGGTACCAGATATCGAGGGAGCACTTGTATCGATTTCTCCTAAAAATGGGCAAATATTAGCTTTAGTCGGCGGATACGACTTTAAAAAAAGTCAAGTCAATAGAGTGCTAACGCCACGCCCCCCAGGCTCTAACTTCAAGCCGTTCGTCTACGGAGCTGCAATTGAGGAGGGGTATACCGCGGCAACTCTAATTAACGATGCTCCAATTACCCGCGGAGATTATCGACCAAATAATTATGAAAATAATTTCTTGGGCCCTATGACTTTGCGTTATGCGCTAAAAGAATCACGAAATGTCCCCACCGTTCGTCTTTATGATCAACTTGGTTCCGAGAAATCTCTGTCGTTTGCGGCCAAACTTGGGATACCAACGGAGAATTTCCCGCGCAACGATCTCACAATAGCTTTGGGTAGCAGGGACGTAGCTCCATTAGATATAGTTACAGGATATGCCTCAATAGCTAACGGGGGGTTCAAAGTCGATCCTTGGTTTATCAAGGAAATTAAAAACTTAAGAGGCGAGCCTCTTTTCAGCGCTGATCCCAAACAAGTCTGTGCTAACTGCAATGATGAAGATACACCGACAAAAGCGCCTAGGGTTTTAGATTCTCGTGTGGCGTTTATTCTTGGCTCAATGCTCCGCTCGGTCATCGAGGAAGGTAGTGGTGCTAGAGTAAATCGGGAGTTAAATAGGACTGACCTTAAAGGAAAAACCGGCACGACAAACGGGCCACAAGAATTGTGGTTTTCAGGTTTTAATGAAGACATAGCCACGACCATTTTTGTGGGCTTTGATCAACCCCAGCCTCTTGGAGAACAAGAGCAAGGAGCCACAGTTGCAGTCCCGATTTGGATAGATTACATGAGAAAAGCGTTAAAGGACCTACCGATACAGCCCACAAGAAAACCAGACGGCATTGTCGATAGGCTGATTAATAAAAAGTCTGGGGAAGTCGCTACTCCCGGTGACTCCGGAAGCATGTTCGAATTCTTTCGAGTTGAGAACGCTCCAAAGGAACAAACTGAATCAGAGAAAAACGGCTTCGAAGAATCGATCACTACCGAGACCTTGTTTTGATCTGATTACACGCGCCTCGTCGCGAAACGTTTTTTGAACTTATCCACCCGCCCACCGGAATCAAGAATTTTTTGCTTTCCCGTATAAAATGGATGGCACGCTGAGCAGACTTCTATAACAATGTCTTTACCCATAGTGGACTTAGTTTCTATCGTATTTCCACACGAACATGTCGCTTTCATCACATCATAGGATGGATGGATATCCGCTTTCATAATGAATTCTCCTCGACGTGAGACTGGCCGTCGCTATTACTAATAAGTTTAATCTTACGTTTAAAATTGGCTAAACCCCGCATTCTCCTATACTCAAACGAAAAAAAACGGCATCGCCCAGCAGATTAGGAAGGCGATTCTAACAGAGAGAAGATTAGAAGCAAATAATAACCATATAATACGTTTCAAGCCTATCTAACCGAAATCATCTCAATTTTCTGTGATTAGTAACTACTTCTTCCATAATCAAAGCGAAGAGCGACTCGATAAGACTTCCGTTCAAACCAAATTTCATACTGTATTCCCTCAACGAGCTTAGTTTTTCTGTTTCTCGCTGAGCATCCAACGCTTCAAGACTGTGCACTGCCTTAAGCTCTCCCACCTTTTTTGTAATTTCAAAACGCTTCGCCAATAAGTCAACTATCTGAAGATCTAATTGATCCAACTGCTGACGCTTAACATATAATTCCTCCGGTATCCCTGAGTTCATCATTTTACTACTCCCTTATTTTCAACCAACTAATCAATCAGACCCGACACCTTTGCGACGCAGAAAACTTCTGGGTCTAGCCAATCACATGATGCAGTTCTGGGTCAATCACAAATTAATCTTACTGAGTTTTAGTCACCGTGGCTTTATAATGCCGGGATGGCGAATCCTAAATTTTTAAAAACGGGTGAGGGCAGCCCCGATAAATTATCTAACAGATACTTAGGTTTAGTTTTACGCGTAGCAATCCCGTCACCCTTGCGAACTCACTTCGATTACCTTCCCCCCAGAGGAAATTTATCGCAAATGGCGAGCCTAATGCCTGGAAGCCGGGTAATCGTACCTTTCGGTAGACGACAAATTTTAGGATTTATTTTAGAGCACTCTAATGCTTCAAATATTGAGCTGACTCGGCTAAAAGTCATAACTCGTACCTTAGACGAAAAGCCCACGATAACACCGACGCTGCTAAAAACCCTTATCTGGGCTTCAGAGTATTACCAACACCCTATAGGCGAAGTCTTATTAGCAGCAATTCCGTCAGAACTGCGATCACCTCGCCTCAAAAGCAAGCAAAGCTATATCTGGAAAGCCCAAGATAATGCCAAAGCTTACTCCGACTTGCAGCGAAAACCACGTCAAATGGCACTTCTAGATTTAATCCGAACCGAAACAACTGGCATGCAAGCAAAAGATTTAAAAGCTCAGGGATTTGACTACGCATTGTTATTAAAACTCGAGTCAAGTGGGTTGTTAAAAAGAGAACCCCTGCTTGACCCCGCAGATCCTTCAAAATTCTTAATGGTTAAAAAAGAAACGGTTTTAGACGCAAATGTGACTCTGAACTCGGAGCAAAAAGCCGCACTTAAATCAATCAATTCATCCCAAAATAATTTTGCAACATTTTTACTCGATGGAGTTACAGGCTCAGGAAAAACTGAAGTTTACTTAGAGGCTATCTCTCGACAAATTAAACTCGGCTTTCAATGCCTTTTTTTGGTACCTGAAATTGGTTTGACCCCTCAAACGTTTGATCGATTTAATAAACGGTTTAAATGTCCTATCATAATGTATCACTCAAATTTGTCCGCAAAGCAAAAGCTCATGGCTTGGTCTCAAGCTTGTGATGAAAGCCCTCTTATCGTGATCGGAACAAGGTCTTCTGTATTTCTCCCGATGCCGAGCCTAAGCTTGATTGTAATTGATGAAGAGCACGATTCCTCATACAAGCAACAAGATGGGTTTCGTTATTCAGCGCGAGATTTTGCTGTGATGCGAGCGCACAATGAGAGCTTTACAATAATTTTGGGGTCGGCGACCCCGAGCCTGGAAAGTCTTCATAATACGATTATTGGCAAATCTACTCGACTACAGTTGACTCGACCGGCAACCGAAGCTCCACCAAATACCACTCACATAGTCGATATAAACAGCATTTGCCTGCAGGAAGGATTTTCAAAACCAGTATTAGATCGAATATCAGAACATTTACTATTGCAAAACCAAATCCTTATTTTTATAAATCGACGAGGATTCGCCCCAGTTCTTCTCTGTAATGCGTGTGGCTGGACTTCAGAATGTGACTCCTGCGTTTCACGAATGACGGTTCATAGTAAACCTGCAAAACTGCGATGCCATCATTGCGGCACAAACAGGTCGATTCCAACTAAGTGTCCGAATTGCAGCTCCACTAAATTAGAGACGTTCGGTTTAGGAACCCAAAAAATCGAAGACTTTCTGACACATCGATTCCCATCAATACCTAAAATTAGGATCGATCGCGACACGACACGTGGAAATTTCAACCTCAATCAAAAATTAAGCGAAATTTCATCTGGAAGACCCTGCTTGCTGATCGGGACTCAGATGTTATCTAAAGGTCATCATTTTCCAAATATTTCTCTCGTTGTTGTACTTGATGCGGATGCAGGACTCTTCAGCTCTGATTTCCGAGGCCAAGAGCAGATGACCCAGACACTAATCCAGGTGTCCGGACGTGCTGGTCGCGGCATAAATTCAGGCGAGGTAATAATTCAGTCTCGCCATCCGAATCACGAAACACTCAATCTAATAGCATCGCGCTCCTTTAAAAAGTTGGCGCAACTGCAACTCTTGGAACGCCAAAATACCGAACTACCGCCCTTCGCACATCTTTGTCTCTTACGAGGAGAATCCAAATATCTAAAAGATGCTTACGAGTTTTTAAACTCAATTTTAGAACTCTCTAACAATCTCAAATTAGCAAATAAACACGACATAGTCAGACTCGGCCCAATACCGGCACCCAGAGAAAAAAAGGCAGGAAGGTTTAGAGTACACTTAATTTTGAAAAGCAAAACACGCTCACTTTTGCAAAATCATTTAAAAGAGGTTATCGCTCTTGTTTTTGAAAGAGGCATTCCGAGAAAAGTTCGTTTTCACGTGGATGTAGATCCAATAGAAATGCTTTAAAACGTAAAAGCAACTCTGTCACTTTACTTTATGCGGATTTTACCGATAAATGTGAGTGTGTTTAGTTTCCAAAGCTTAGATCTTCTAGGCATCAACAAGAAGAGCTACAAAAAATGAACCAAGATTTTGCGAAGATCCGCCCTGAACCCCTTTTGGATCGAAAGGTTGTTCAGGCACCACCGAAATGGCACCTGATGCTAGCAGGTATGTCAGTCGGCGTGGTGCTGGGTATCTGTGGTTGTGCTTTGTTTTACCTATCCGGGTTTATTCCTCCACTTGCACCTCGAACCTCGTCTATTTCAGCGAACGCTTCAGATATGAGGCCCACAGAGGAAGCTGATTCCGAAATTTTGATTGAACCAAAACTCGAACTTGAATTTTTCACCGCCCTCTCTGACTGGGAGGTCCCAGTCAACACTATTCCTGTAAAAATTTCTCAACAGTCTGGCATAAATTTAGAAATAGATAAGCCTTTTACCGCTTACTTGCTGCAAACCGGGGCTTTTATCCAAAAAGAGTTGGCTGATACCGAAGCCAATCGACTTCAAGCTATGGGAATCAATGCACAAGTTAAAAAACAAGACCTCCCGGGGCGCATTCTTTTCCTGGTTCAGTCAGGCCCATATCAAGACAGCACCACGCTGAATGAGACAGAAAGAATGCTTCGAGAAAACCGAGTTTCGTCTATGAGGCTTTTAATTCAATAGTATTTTTCTCACGCAAGTGACTTGATTTTCATCAAAAACACACAATAATATCTCTTTTATTTTGTTAGCAATAGATCCTTCGATCCATGTAGAAAAGCAACGTTAGTTTTTTTAAAATCGCCAAGTATATCTGCCGGCGATACTTACGCCATCAGGAGGCCTATCTTGGAACAGTTCAGAGGCACTACCATCGTTTCAGTGCGACGTCGGAACAAGGTTGTTATCGCTGGTGATGGTCAAGTATCACTCGGAAACACAGTTCTTAAGGGCAACGCAAAAAAAGTTAGGAGACTTTACGACGGGAAAGTCATTGCCGGTTTTGCTGGAGGCACTGCAGATGCGTTCACATTATTTGAAAGATTTGAGGAACAACTTGGTTTACATAACGGGAAACTCATTCGCGCTGCGGTAGAGCTCGCAAAACTTTGGCGAACAGAACGGTCTTTGCGTCGTCTAGAAGCAATGTTACTTATTGCGGATCGAGAGGCATCCTTAATAGTTAGTGGCAATGGTGATGTGATAGAACCCGAGGATTCCCTGATGGCGATTGGGTCAGGCGGAATGTACGCGCACTCTGCTGCAAAAGCTTTAATTAAAAATACCGAACTCGATCCCGAGGAGATTGCCAAAAAAAGTTTAGAAATAGCGGCTGAAATCTGTGTCTACACTAATCAAACACATGTAATTGAGACCCTCGAGTCGTAATATCTAATTCACTCCTTTAGTAACGTTCATGAATTTTTTGAGATTTAAAAAATGACACCTAGTGCAAAAATAATTCCACAAAGCAACGTGATGACTCCGAGAGAAATTACATCTGAACTTGATCGGCATATTGTCGGACAGGCTTCAGCGAAGCGTGCCGTAGCAATTGCACTTCGTAACCGCTGGAGACGTATGCAGCTTAGCGGAGATTTGAGAAATGAAATTACACCAAAAAACATTTTAATGATCGGCCCAACTGGAGTAGGTAAAACCGAAATAGCTCGCCGGCTAGCCAAACTCTCGAATGCGCCATTCATAAAGGTTGAAGCAACAAAATTTACAGAAGTAGGTTATGTCGGAAGAGATGTTGAATCAATGATACGCGACCTGACCGAAGTTGCAGTAAAAATAGTTCGCACTGACGCTATGAAGCGTGTTCAAAACAAAGCCTCTGATCGCGCAGAAGAGCGCGTACTCAATCTGCTTCTTCCGTTGAGTGAGAACGTAGATACTGATGAAAAATCGAGCAGCACCCGTCAAGTATTTCGAAAAAAACTGAGAGAGGGCGTGTTAAACGATAAAGAAATCGAAACAGAAATAAGAGATAATCACTCTGAAATAGACATTATGGCACCTCCCGGCATGGAGGAGATGACAAGCCAACTGAAAGGAATGTTCTCCCAACTGAACAGCGTGAAGAAAAAACGTCGCCGCTTGACGGTCGAGGATGCGTTGAAAATTTTTAAAGACGAAGAGGCATCAAAACTCATAAACAGTGATGATATCTCTTCTCAAGCCACCGACTTGGCAGAACAAAGCGGCATCGTTTTTATAGACGAAATTGATAAAGTCTGCAGTAAGCATGACAATAATAGCCAAAGCGTGTCCCGCGAAGGGGTACAAAGAGATTTACTTCCTCTGATAGAGGGATCCACAGTAACTACAAAATATGGCAGTGTTAAAACCGATCATATTCTTTTTATAGCATCCGGAGCGTTTCATTTAAGTAAGCCATCCGATCTAATCCCTGAACTACAAGGCCGATTACCTATACGCGTAGAACTCGAGGCTTTGACGGCCAACGATTTTGAGCGAATTTTGGTAGAACCGTATGCCTCTCTCACTCAGCAATACCAAGCTTTGTTAAATACCGAAGGTTTAGAGTTAAGCTTTTCAAAAGATGGCGTTGAAGCCATTGCTGAGATGGCTTACTTGGTAAATAGCCAAACAGAAAATATTGGAGCTCGCAGACTTCATACCATTATGGAAAGACTTCTCGAAGAAATTTCGTTTTCGGCTGCCGACATGGCAATTGGAGATCAAAGCAAGCGAACGATTGATAAAGACTTCGTAACAAAACAACTTAGTGAACTTGTGCACGATGACGATTTAAGCCGATATATCTTGTAACTAAATTCTTCGACTCTTGAATCCACAAGTAAAACAAAAAGCTAAAAATTCGAATGCGTCCAAAAAAAATTACCTTACATAAAGAAAGTGCTCAACTCGAATTCTCATACCCAAACGAAGAGAGTTACGCGCTCTCTGCGGAGTTTCTCCGAATATCATCACCTTCCGCCGAGGTCCGCGGCCATGGACCTGGACAAGAAACCCTGCAAACCGGGAAACGCCTTGTCACTATTGAGAAAATAGAATCAGTGGGTAACTATGCCATCAAGTTGATATTTAGCGATCAACATAACTCGGGAATATATAGTTGGACTTATCTTTATGAGTTAGCAAAAAATCATGACGAATTATGGACCATATACTTAGAAAAAATGAAACAGGCCAAAGGCAGTCGCGAGCCATTGCCTCCCGGTACACAAGTCATTAATATAGTATAAATATTCGTGAACCCCAGCTGATAACCCAGAGAAATCGATCCGCATGCCTGAAACATCCGCTCAAGGCCCGACTCAAAAGACCCCTGACGAAGATACCACGCATTTCGGCTACGAAACGATACCGAAAGCCGAGAAAGAAAAGCGGGTAGGAGACGTATTTCGCTCCGTGGCTGCCCGCTATGACATCATGAATGACATCATGTCTCTCGGTACCCATAGACTTATGAAACGCATTACGATCGAATACTGCGGTTTAAAAGCAGGCCAAAGCGTGCTTGATCTCGCGGGTGGGACAGGTGACTTCAGCCTTCGCTTTTCCTCCATCGTTGGGAAGAGGGGTAAGGTTGTTCTCGCTGACATTAATGATGCTATGCTCGCTGTTGGTCGCGATCGAATTATTGATCAGGGGTCCTCTCAAAATATTTTTATTGCACAAGTTAATGCGGAATCATTACCTTTTAAAGAGAATTCGTTTGACTGCGTTTGCATCGCTTTCGGTCTACGGAACGTTACTAATAAACCCTCTGCGCTCGATTCTATGTTCAGAGTATTAAAGCCAGGCGGGCGAGTCTTAATTTTAGAGTTTTCAAAACCGAAGAATGAACTTGTAAAAAAAACTTACAGGGCATTTTCTGCCCTTTGGCCTCTTGCCGGTAAGATCGTCGCAGACGATTCAGAAAGCTATCGATATTTAGTTGAGTCAATTCGCATGCATCCCGATCAGGAGACGCTGCAAACCATGCTTGAGGATGCAAATTTTAAGGAATGTAAATATTACAATTTGTTGAACGGAGTATGTGCTATTCACATCGGTTTTAAACCTTAAATTTTACGAGTTTTTTAGATGCCTTCCTTAACTGAAACTTTCATTACTCAAACGATAGAAATGCTTTTAAATGAGGCAATAGCTCGCGACGAACGCTCTAAATCATTATTAAAAAGGCTAGAAAATAAAAGCTTTGAATTTTTCGTTACAGATATTCAGAAAAGCATTAGTCTTATTTTTTTGGAATCTAAAATCACAATACGAAGTGCCCGATCCTGTGAAAGCGGTCAACTTCCTGACGTTATGATAAGCGCAAGCTTTTTAAATTTTATTGACCTTTTGCTTACAAGCGATAAGACAAAAAAAATCGTTAGTAAAAAATTCGAGCTCAACGGTGACGCGAATTTGGCTAGTCAACTGAATTCGGTAATTGAAAAAATTGATTTCCGTTGGGACGATCTTGTTTCTTTAGTGGCCGGTGATATAGTTACCAACCAGGTCGTAAAAAAAACCGCAAAAATTAACAAATTCCAATCTGAGAGCTTAAAACGGATAGCAACTAATTTTGACGATTTTTTGTCTGAAGAGCTTAAATTCACTCCCAATGAAAATCGAATGGAAGCTTTAGGCGAGAGTATTGATGAAATACGCCTTAAGTTAGATCGTATCGAAGCGAAGGTTTTACATGTTTCTAGAAAGCTTCAATCAAAGAATTCGCTTAAAACCACATCAGTTGTGACTGCTACGCGTTGATGATATCTTCGGGCCCTGAAAATACTTGCTGAGAATACCGGCTGTGACTTTTTTATATCGCCTACACCAACTGCTAAACATCATTGCAAAATATGGCTTAGACGACTTCCTAAAGGATCTACCGAATACTGCTCTTATAAAAATAGCACTCGCACCTTATAAGACAAAATGGGCATTTAGCAGCAGGACGCGTAAAGGAGATATTGGTAAGCGAACTCGACTTGCAATTGAGGAGCTTGGACCAATCTACATCAAATTAGGACAACTGTTTTCGACAAGACCAGACTTTATTGACCCCACCATCGCCAATGAACTTAAATTGCTTCAGGATTCAGTTACACCATTTCTCAAGCCGTCAATCCACGAACTTTTACATAATTACCTCGGACCCTCATCTGCAGATATTTTTTCCGACATTGAAGAAACCCCTCTAGCATCGGCTTCCATCGCACAAGTATATGCGGCAACTCTAAAAACTGGAGAGAGGGTCGTTATTAAAACAATCAAGCCAGGAATCGTTTCTGTTATAAAAACCGACCTAGGTTTGTTGAAAAAAATTGCAGCCATTATCGAGTCTCAAACCCAATTCGGTCGGCGCTTGAGATTAACAGAAGTTTTATCAGATTATGAAAAAGTGATACTTAATGAAACCAATCTTCAAATTGAAGCTGCGAATACAACCAAATTAGGTAGCAATTTTGCTGAATCAACTAATCTCTATGTTCCAAAAATCTATTGGGAATACACACGGCAGAACGTAATAGTCATGGAGAGAATAGATGGGATTCCGGTAACGAATACCGCCGAATTAAAAGCTCATGGTATCGATTTAAAGACTCTTTCTGAAGTTGGCGTAGATATATTCTTTACTCAAGTTTTCGATCATAATTTTTTCCATGCGGATATGCATCCTGGAAATATTTTTGTCTCAAAGAATCATAAAAAAGACCCTCAATATATTGCGATTGATTGCGCCATCATCGGGACACTAGAGGTTGCGGAGAAAAATTACTTAGCAAGGAACTTATTAGCGATATTCAATAGGGACTATCATGAGGTTGCAAGGTTACATATTGAAAGCGGATGGGTTCCAGAAGCCACAAAAACACATGAATTCGAGACGGCAATCAGGTCTGTTTGCGAACCAATTTTTCAAAAACCGCTTAAAGAAATCTCATTTGGACAGCTACTAGTCAGTTTGTTTCAGACATCAAGCACTTTTGATATGGAGATACAGCCCTCTCTTGTTCTTTTGCAAAAAACTCTGCTTCATGTTGAAGGCTTAGGAAGACAACTTAATCCTGACCTTGATTTATGGGAAACAGCAAAACCGCATTTAGAACGTTGGAACAGCCGTCAGCTAAATCCGGTTGTGTTTGCAAAAAAAATGAAAGATTCTCTTCCTGATCTTCTCGGTGAAATGACAAACCTCCCAGCGTATATATCAGCTTTTCTCGGCTTAAACGAAATTGCGGCCCTAAAACGGAAAGAACTTTTATTGCGAGAGCAAACTCACAACCGAGAAAAGCATAATAAACTCAGAATTTTTCGCTTGTCTGGGATTGTATTTGTTGTTTTAGGCTTGAGTTTCTCTCCACTCGTTGACGTAAGTATTTTTGAACTTGATAACGTGCGAATAATTATAAGCTCG
>Ga0206677_10000827_pt1 | contig 29605 bp, 34 predicted proteins | sample M130m12015metaG_FD_155475 | JGI IMG/M metagenome (GOLD analysis project Ga0206677, IMG submission 155475) | Ammonia-oxidizing marine archaeal communities from Monterey Bay, California, United States - M1 30m 12015 | ecosystem: Environmental > Aquatic > Marine > Intertidal zone | place: USA...
CTTTCTTAAGCATTCTACCATTTAGGTAAGCAAAGTCACGTTGACCGTTATCTAAGTCATAAGACGTTGTTAGATCAGCACCATCTGAATCTGCAAGAGTAATTCTCTCAATGCTACTAATATCAGCGTTTGTAAAGTTTAAATGCCCAGATGCGTCTGGAGTAATAGTTTCTGTAACTTCTGTTATGCTTTTAGTTCTAACAGTACCAGCCGACTTGTTAACATATGTTAAGATCTCATAAGTACCATCTGGAATGTCACCACCGATTGTACTTGATGTACTACCAGCACCACTGAATGTGATGTTTGTGTTGATATCTGAGTCTGCATGTGCCGCAATCCAAGCACTAGTATCCGCAAAGGTTTCGCCTGTTGCGGTTAGTGTAAGGGATCCAGATTGACCAGAAACAACCGCACTACGTTTACGCTGTGTAGTTAATGAGATATCTGTAATAACTTTTGGACGATCTTCTGGCAATGGAAATAATAGACTTGTAGACGCTTCGTCTTTAAACGCCGCTAGTGAGTTCTCAAGTACCAGTGTCATATAGTCTGTAGAGCCACTGCCCAACGACTTAACATTGTTTTTGTTCTTGTTAGCATTAATCTTAATATCGAATAGATAAACTCTAAAGTTAGAACCATCTTCTTCAACTGCTCTTACACGTGCAGTACCGATAACAGTTCCTGTACCTGTTGTGTTAGGATATAGATTTACTTCAGCAAATGTCTCAATGTTTGGTAGACCTTTGTTTCCAGAACAAATAACATACTGACCGTATGCCGCCGCTACAACATTATTGTTTTCTGTGATTGTTGTTCTAGGCTTTGGAACTGGAATTGATAAAGGAGAGTTGATAACTGCCCTGTAACCATCCACATACGCAACACCCGGAGTAATATCAAAGTCTAGATTGTTTGCATTAGTTTCATTAGTGTCAAAACTTACAGTAAACCTTTTAGCAATATAGTTCCCAGATTCTTCTGAAGTACGAAGAGCCATTCTATCTTCAATTGTATTGTAGTTGTCTGTTGGTTCAACTTGTGAAACGATCACACCATCCGTGACCTTACAGATGTAGATAAAGTTCTCATCTGCGGCGACATTAGCCTGATCAGCAATGATTAATCTAATACGGTATCTATCAGCACCTGGGGCAGATAAGTTGGGTGTGGCACCTGAGTTATCATATAACGCCGAAGTGTCAGATACTGTGACGATATCCTGTATAACCTTAAAACCAACAACAGCATTTGCGTCTGAGGTATACTTAGAAATAATTAATGATTGTTCTGCCGCAAATACAAATCTATCGTTAGCAAAGAAGTCACCTGCGTGGATAGAAACTCTAGTACCTTGACCAACACATGGGTTAGCAACAGTGTTTGTTGCTTGAACAGTAAGTGTCTCACCACCACCTGATAGTGTATCACCTGCTGAAACACGTACTGGTGCAGTTCCACTTGATCCGCCTGACGTGCTTATATATCTTACATAGATTGTAGCTGGTTCAGCTTCTGATACTCTTGGAATAGCCTCAAGAACTTCTGCAATAATGGAGTTACTTGTTGACGTAAACTGCGTACCAACAATTGAATTGGTTGGAAGGTCTCCTTGGAGTTTAATAAACTCATATCCGTTATTACAAGTCGCACCACCTGGGTTGACTGCCGCACCTTCTTTGAAGATGTTTCTACCCATTCGAGAAATCTCTCTTTGGGTAATGGTTTGCATCTGTGTTAATTCACGAGCTTGTAGTGCACGACCATTGTTAAAAAGAATTCTGTGGTAGTTGTCACTATCAGCAAAATCATCTTTATATGTTGACGCAAAAAGGTCTCTTGTAAAGTCTCTAGTCATGTTTTCCTACACCAATTTAAAGTTGAATAACGATTTTAATATCTTCAGTTTGTTCTGCGGATCTACTAACAGCCGCTCTATTATCTATATACAATACATCACCGCTTAATGGATCCATTTCACCAACAATGAATGCATCAGTGTCAACATCATCCCCTGCCAATGCAAGAACACCAGATCCAGATCCATCAGTTTCTGAGATAGATTCTGCTTCATCAAACTGGGTAAAGCCTGTTGTCTCGTTTTGATGGTAGTAAATATTGTCTGAGTCTACCTTATCGATATATGCTTTAGCACCACTTGTGGCACCAATGATAGTTTTGTCTGCACTGAATATCGATGAGATTGTAGATAGGTTTAGCCTATTAAGAGTATTTCCTGTATTGTCCGAAAACTTTGCACCTGCGTGTGTTAGAGGGTTTCTGATTAGAGAAACTTGTCTGAAATCATTCCCTACAATAAAGTCTCCTGCTTCAGTACCTTCTGGCTTTGAGTTGAACATAATAGCTCTTGTTCTAAGATCATCTCTTGGATCTGCACCAAGACCAGCTTTAGGTCCGAATATCGGTCTAATAGATGCACCTGTACCACCACCGCCTGTTAGTTCTACACTTGCATATGTATATCCTGCACCAAATACCAATGTTCCAGATGAATCTCTGGCATCCACTTTAGATACCGCACCACCTGAGATAGTCACATCAGCTTTAGCCAATGTGGATCCGTTACCCACGATAGTTGCATTTGGTGTTGATGTGTAACCTGTCCCACCATCAGTTACAGTATAACCAATAATCTCTCCTGGTACTGCCGCATCTTGAATAGATTTTTGCTCAACAGTTGAAGCTGGGCTGTCACTATCCGTAGACACAACAAATGACACAGGAAGGAAGTTAGAAGAAAGAAACTTAGATGCTGTCAAAGCACCGATTGAATATGAGAATTTCCAAACATATCCATCCGCAGTCTTAAACGCTTTAGTACTAGTACCTGTAGGTTTAACTGTAGAGTTAACAATGTTACCAGCGGCATTTCTACCTGCTTGAATACAAAGATATACGTGGTTCTCGTCTGTAAAGACATAGTATGCGGATACTGGATGTCCTTCTATATCATCATTTAATGAAGCGTATGTTGCACCCGAAGACCAGTCTGTCCTTGGAGCACACAGTGTTTTATCAGCAACTGCTTTAACAGACTGTAAACTAAGACCTAAGTTCCTTGCATCTCGTTGAGTGTTCTTTGGTGTGGGTGCCGCATCTGTGGCATTCCATACTTCTGATCGACCTATTCCAATGTAATAGTCGTTTGCCGAACTATCAATATCAGTAATGATATCAAGTAATAGTTGCTTTTTGAGTGTGTCTGTAATAATCGCTGTCATTTTCTATGTCCTTAAGAAGCAACTGTTTTAGAGGCTAGATGCCAGTTTGCGCCATCCCACATCATGAAGCCAGCTTCGTTTGCCGCAAATGCCACTGTTGAGGGGTTACCTGTACCGACTAAGCTAGTTACTGTTACTGTAGCAGTACCACTTCCCCTATTTACAAAGTATTTAGTCTCGCCAGTAATCGTCCCATCTGCCATAGTTATAGCAAGAGCGGATGATGAGTTAAATATTGTAAGAGGAATTGTTAAATCTACTGCACCGTCTCCTGTTAGGAAGTGTTCACGATGCACTACTTTGTTATTCATTGTAACACCACCAGTACCCTTAGAACCTAGTACCAGAGAAATGTTATTATCATCTCCATCTGCCGTAATAGAAGGTGAGTTATTAGTGGCGGCGTTTGCAACTAACAATTGGTTGACTGCCGTTGCTGTGGCTGTTACTTTAATTAATTCAGCACCATTAACATCATTAAGACTTGTCCCAATTTTACCTGTATTGATTAATGGTGATGTGAGTGTTTTACTAGCTAACGTTTGTGAAGCATTCGCAAATACGAATGTATCATTTGTTCCTAGAACAGGGAGTGTCACATTTCTGTTAGCAGTTAGTTCAGAAGCAACAAAGACATACTTATGGTCAAGTGAAGTATCGTTGATCTGTGGTGTTGTTATGATAGGAGATGTTAATGTTTTGTTGGTCATCGTTTGAGTAGCAGTATTGGAAATCAATTCTGCACCAACTGTAGGCAAAGCTAGTGTGATATCAGTAGATGGATTACCAGAAACCAATGTAGTCTCATGATCATCAACATTAGTACCTTCGAACACAATACCTTGATCAGTCATAGTGATACCTGCGCTCAACTCACCTGAGTCGCCACCAAGCATCTCATAAACTTCTGCGAAGTTCTGATTGATTTTCAAACCAGCTACTCTGAGAGTATCGCCAGTTCCGTCATTAGCATTAGTGCCTCTGTTTATGTTCTGTCTTGCCATTTTCGATCTCTATTCTAATCTGTTAACTGTATTTATAAGGGTTATGCGGAGTCACTGTCGTACCAAGGGAAAGAAACTTCATCAAAAGTGTCCAAATTTGTAGACATTCTTGGTGCACGGAAGTCAATTCCAGCACTATCTTCATCGAATGTCGGTGAAGAAGCCCCTGCCCATTCAGAAATATTGTCATAGTTTCTATCAATCTGCTCAAGAGTAATGTCTTGGTAATCTTGAACTTTACGTACTAGATCAATACGTGCATCACTATCAGATATTCCACCAGTAAATGGTATCAGACCTGTTGCGTCCATTTGTGCAGACATCTGTGATGTTGCTATACCTTCAATAATTGGATCTGTATTATCGACCAAGTCAACCGTTGGCATAACTAAACGATCTTCTATATTTTCACTAACAATCTGAACTTCACCACCGATGTACATACCCGCTGGATGAACAAATAACTTATATGCCTCTTTCCATTCGGAGATGGGAATAGGAGCCTTAACTAATAGTGCATACTTCTGATATAACTTATCATCTATAAGATATTTTAAAGACTCTGTACCGATAGTTGATGTGTTTTCACCTATGTTAAAAACATTTTCTTTAGTGTAAACAACATCAGGTGATATACCGAAGAAAGTTCTAAAGAACTGTTCGATTGAATATAACGTACCTTTTGACCTATATAGGGTGTTTGAATACTTAGCCGCCGCACGTTTGTTTTGGAAGCCTTCAAAGTATTGTTGCCCTAACAATAGCTCATCTTCTATGAACGATAAGTTAGATAATTCTGTAGCAGTGATGTCTCGGTTTAAGAACAAATCACTTATAATCTTAGAAGGCGAAACATCACTATCCTCAAACTCATAATAAGCATCAAGGAATGATATTAACTTTGGATATTCTTCTGCAAAGTATGAAGGAAGAACTTCAGAAACAGAATTGTAGTCCTGTAGAGATAGTGCTCTTCTGTTATTATCTTTTAATGTTTTATCTTTTGCCATGCTTTATTATTACGTGGTTGTAACCACAACTCCTGTAGCAAATGATGGACCTTGGTCATATTCTAAAATATCATTTCTTAGTGGACTAATAGCTGATTGATTAGCTGGGATAGCACTTACTTTGATAAATGCGTCTGCACCAATAACAGATGCAACATTTAAACCAACGATGTTGATAACTCCAGTAGCAGAGTTGTAAGATCCGATATTATCTACTACTACACTGTCATCATCTGAAGAGATAACTTGTAGCTTATTAGACTTTAACTTATTTTTGATAATGCATGTCTTCTCTCCAAATTGGAATGGAGTTGTTTTGATAACGAAATTGACATCATCTGGTTCTGCAAGACCAACAGGATATCTCAATGTGTGATCCTGTAATGTATTTGTTGTCGGAGTAAATCTACGTTGTAATTTAATATTAGCACGTGATGATAGGACAGCCGTATCCACTTCATCCACATCATTTAGCAAATTAGATCTACGGAAGGATTGGTTGAACTTACCTATGTTTTCTGTAAAGTATTTGTTTATCTCTGTCTGTACGTTATCCTGTACGGTTGTTAATGATAAAGATCCAAGTTTAGGGTTAAACTGGAAGAAGATTTCCGTTTCAACGAATGTGGTAACTGGATCTTCAAACTTTATGTCAAAACCAACAACTGCTAACTGTTTAGCCAAATCACGTATAGAGTCTTTTGTTGTTGTTACGGTATCCGTTGTCACATCAGAATTAAATACAATTGATAAAAATACTACACCAAACTCTGGCTTCAATGCATCCTCACCACCAAAGGCTTGGATATCTCTAATGAGTGTGCCAAAGTTACTCAACACAAGAGTAGAGTAATCGACTGCCGTAACCATACGGTTCTGTGTAGCATACTGGAATGGAGCATTCTTACGAATAGAAGCCATAGTCTCTGCTTCAGCACCACCAAGAGAGTTGATAGTCGTTACTGGTGTCACATCATAGTTTGATGCACCTACCTGTATTCTATTGTTAGCAGTAAATGTAGTAGCTCCGTTAGCCAAAGATCCGTTAACCTGTAAATATTCTATCACGATCTTATTACCTGCAACAGGTGCTTTACCTAAAGTCACACCATCACCAAACGTAATTTCATAGAAGCCATTAGGAGCTTCTTTCATGATATACAGTTTAGTATTCTCATTGATTGTAGATGCTTTAGATATATTGATATAGTTGGTGGATGACACATCATTAGCTGATTGATATACACTTACAACCGCAGTCTCCATATCAATGTTTGTGTCTGGAATAATGTACACATCGTCTACACTATCTGCACCAACAAAGAATGTCTTAGTTTTTGCAATACCTTCTAATACATCGATGTTTAGAGATCCTGTGGGTGTCTTATATGCATAATAACCATATCCATTATCTGTCGCAGTTACAGTTTGTCTGGTCTGAAATGTGTATGTCACGTCATCAACAGTAGATGTAAACTTAGTTCCTGTTGGTAGAGACAATGTTGAAGGTCTTCCTGATAGGTCACCAGTATTTGTAGAAAGAGTTAGTGTAGCTTTAGATGCTGTCTTTGACTTAGGAATATAACCAATACCCTCGGCAAGAGACACTAAAGAACTACGAAGTTGTGCAGTAGACAAATAAGATTCATTTAAAGCAAAGTTTGCAATAAGTGCATTATAGTGTGTGTTGGTTGCAAGAACATCTAGAATATTAGAAAGGCCAGATCCCTCAAAGTTATAATCTGAGAATTCAGACTTTTCTGCTAAGGATATCTTTAAGTTGTTCTTGATCGTACTGAAGTCAAGATCTGTTGATTTTATTGTGGTAGCCATATTATCTTAACCTCGAAACGAATGTATTAAGTGTGATTACTTCTTCTGTACTAACAACCTTAAAGGTTAGTGTAACAGAGAGCGAATTTCTATCTGGCTGTAGATTAACATCAATGTTAAGTACTTCAGCACGTGGTTCATATATGTAAAGAGCATTATCAATACTTTCCCTTACATTTTGTGACGAATTGTCATCAGCAAGTTCAAAGAACATAGACGTTATGTCTGCACCAAAATCTTCCTCAAAAGGTTTCTCTAGTCTTCCTGTGGCAATGATGTTCTTTACACTTTGTCTAACAGCCGCAGAATCACTCTTCTTGTAGATATCCCCAGATGGGCGTTTTGTGAAAGTTAAGTCGATATCTGAATACACCTTATTGCGAGAAGTGATTACACTTTTCACATTTGGATCTTTGTCTTCTATCGATAATACACGTGCCATAGTCTGTCCTTAAACTTATGCTTTTATTTATAAGAGTTTTACTGAGGTTCTGCTTTTAATTCTACAAGACTATCTGTAGCCTGTGTGATGTTATTGTATTTCGTTTCAACTTGTCTTTTGAATGTTACAGTCTCGCCAGTGATATTAGGCATTTCGACAATAATCTGCACGTTCATTGATCCATCAGCCGCAAAGTTGTCATAATCTAAAACAAGTTTATCAAACATACCCATATCTGACAACTCAATAGCAAGATCAAATGTAGCATCAGTATCCATTTTACCATCAGGTCCGTATAGTTCGTAGACTACTGCCCTTCCTTTGTTCCTAAGATCTAGAAGACCGTTAGGCGTAAGTGTTTCTGCTTGGAGACCTTGGGGTGTTCCTTTACCATATAGTTCTTTGGCATAGAAACCTTCAACAACTTTAAGTCTATGCGAAGCAAATTGACCATTCGTTCCCATAGCAATTTTAGTTAAATTTACTTGTGCAATGTAGTTTTTGCCAATTTGTTTTTTATCTGCTAGACTTAGATTCTTAAATGCACCACCATCTTCTGCACCAACAAATCTTGCAAAGCCCACTCTGTCTGTTACTCTAGTTCCTGTACCGATAATAGTTCTGGCATCCATTTCGCCATATGCCGAATCAGAAAGAGTAAACCTTTGTTTCCTTTTAGGTATGGTAAATGTTTTAGTACTTCTTTCGGGAGAAGTGTTTCCTATAGTCTCAGTTCCACGATGAGTTCCACCCTGAGCATTTCTAATTCTACCATATCCATTGGGTGGAGATTGTTGAGCAAATGCTGGGTTTAGATTTCCGTTACCAATTTGAGTTGCAGTAAACTCTGCATCATTTAGATATGAAGGATCTCTTAGTTTAGATCTAACGTCAGTCACCGCAAGAGGACGTAGTCTTAGACTATTCTTCAAGAAGTCATCAACATCCACTTTTACCTTCTTAACACCCAAAGCAGATTTATTAAGAACATCTGTGACAACACCAGAAGGTGCAGTAAAGACCGCTGGTTGTGCTACATTTTCTGCGGTATAACCTTGTGCAGATCCTGTGTTACCTGCAGATCCTGGATCTGTGTCTGGATCTGAATAGTTTTGAGAGTTTGTGACATCAGCCGTTATAGCCTGTACTGCCGTACCCTGTAGATCTCCGTGGAATGTGGGTGCTGTGACACCTTCGCTGAAGTGTGCACCTTGTCCGTGAATTCTCATCTCAACACCACCAATGGTACCAGTATCAGACCAAATGAACATCTCATCAGATTGAGTATTAATCTTAGGAGAGGATTGAATTATTCTAGTCTCGGCAGTTAGTTCTAATTTGTCTGAAGCCGCAATGATATGAGAACCTTCAGTGGCTTGTTTGTTAGTTCCTTTGATAGCTGTAGTGACGTTGCCAAGGTGTGTGTTTACTGTCGTACCAACTACTGTATTAGACGAGTTGCCCGACACAGTCTTACCTTCGTTACCAAATACCTTAGTTCTAGAGTTGCCGTTAATGTTCTCTACTTTGTCGTTTTTAGCATTAACTTCATAGCTGTCGCAATTAACTTTAAAGTCTCCCTTAACATTAATAGTCAGATCTCCCTCATATGTGAGTTGACCGTTGCCTTCTACTATCACCGTTTGATCACCATGGGTGACTTCAACCTTATTAGTCGTTGCCAAAACAACCACAGTGCCATCAGGACGCAACTCAATGCCAGATCCTGTGTTGTGTTTTATAAGAATACGTTCACCACCGGGCGTATCATTGAATTCAATAACATGACCACTGACAGTTTCTTTAACATCAGCATATGGATACTGTGTTGATGCTATAGGTGGAAGATCAACGTCTGCTCCTAGTGGTAGTGTGTGTGATCTACCAGAACGAAGTGACTCATTTGTATTGGGTTGGTTTTCATAATGTTTACTAGGAAACTGTTTACTAGGATCTGCAAACGCATTGGTTGCTGTTCCCTGAGAGTTGGCATAACCAGTTCCAAATCTTTCTTCTCTATCCTTTAGATCATCTCTTTCCGTTGTCATACTGGTATTCCTGCATTAATTTGTGCTGTTGTCAGAGGTCCTGACGATTTAGCATCAGTTATTAGGTTAGTCTTATTAAAGTTTGCTTTCACATATTCCCCTACATCAAATCCAGGATCTACCTTACCAACATCAGTTGTATCATTATGACCCAATGCCTGACCAGAAGGCCACACCTCATAGAATGATCTAACAAACATAGCAAAGGTGGTCATCTGTTTAGGTGTTAAGCTATCAGCACTTATGAACTTACTTGGATTTGCTGTACCAGATGGGCAGTTATATCCACCAGCCATAGATATCCCAATAGATCTTTTATTATGTCCATATGCGGCAGAGTGTGCACCTTGTCTTTCAAGTGGTCTTCCTCTTTGCAATCTACCATCTCTGCGTATTACATAATGATATCCACACCCACTCCAGCCTCTATCCAAATGCCACTGATGTACATCATCCGCACCAACGTCTTGGTTAGTGTATGTTCCTGTCCAGTGTGCAACAAACTCTGTGATTTCTCTGTCTGTATTTCTAAACTCTGCTATCAACTCTTCGGGCGAATCTACATAAGAAAATTGAGTTGCAGTGTTAGCTGTATCAACACCACTCCAAGTATTGTTATTAGAACCAATTTCATATGGAACTGATGAGTTTGTTCCTATCGCTTTATCACTGTTGGTTACAATGTTCTTTGATGGAGAGAGGTTTAATTTGTTTACCTTTTCTTCAATTTCTTCATATGGAAGATCTGATTCATTTGATATCAAAGCAATTACTTCATTAGTTTTACCCAACTCAACAAGTGATGCAACTGTATCTTTTTCTATTGTAGTACCTAGAATGAGTTCATCCACAACAAAATCAAATGTCTTATCAGTTATTCTAATAAGCTTAGTAAGAACACCACCAGCGGCATCACCAAGTAAATTAGAAAAGTTTGCATTGAATGCTTTTGTTGCCGCACTGATACCTGTAGATGTTCCAATACCAGAAGAGATTGTAGCACTTATCTTTGTAACTTCTTGTGCACCTGCTGTAGTAGCAACAGTACTTAGGACATTAGTTAAATCATCTGCTGTCTTGCCTGTAACCTTTGTTAGTGCTCTTGACACTGCTTCTGGTGCGCCAGAACTAATAACAAGTTCAAGTTCACCATTGTCAATAGTTTCTCCAATAGCACTGTTTATATTGCTTGTAGCTGAAGATAGATCACCAATTAACTCATTAGATAGACCAGGTACCTGTCCAGTAATCTCTACGACTGAGTCTACTGCCTTAACAGCCTCAAGTAGATTATCACCACCAGACAATGGAAGAATACCACCCTTTATTGTACCCACCACATTTAAAGATGTTTCCAATTGACAGGAAGCCACCCCCACAACTTGAGTTTTAGTTTCGAGTATTTTATCCAAATTACTATTCTTTACAATAGCATTTAATTGACTGTTTAGAATGTTAATATTAATTGCCATTATTATATGTCTCCAAAACTTGTCTAGCGTGTTCTACTCTTTGATCTTTGTGTGCGAATGCCGCCGCTGGTCTTTCATACTTGTCACAGAAGAACTCTGTAGCCGTTTTAAGATTTGTCATCTGTTTAAATTGGTTATATCCCCAAAACCTAGGAGATAATGTAGAGAAATCATATAATAAAAATGCTAACTGTGTTTCTATTGTTCCTATATCTAGTCCACGATCTAAAGCATAAGTTTCTAGTTGCTGTAACCTACCAGCATCTGGATTCCATTGAGCAATACCAAACGAACTCTCGCCAGTAAAGGAAGACGTAACACCCGGATCCATATTAGATTCTTGAATAAGATTTCCAATGATAGCCGCAGACTGAATAGGAGTGAACCCATTAGCAATAAAGAAGTTAAATGCCTTTTCTGAATTATTAGATCCTACAACAGTATTAGTACTTACCGTATTTCTTGGAATACCACCAGATGGGTGTGGGGCGGATCTAACAACTGGATCTGGCTCTTGTGCATTCTCCACTACTCCTTGTTCTATTCTAGGCATAGATCCCATTACCATAGGAATTTGAGATTGCTCACCATCCATAAACATACCAAAGACTTGCGCACCAACTTTAAGTCCTACAGATCTACCCAAACCAGATACACCTTCTTCGGTTGTTGGTACCAGAACTTGCGCCCATGGTAACGTATGTTCTGGGACTTCATTTACATCCTCATTATGTACACCAAAGATGCGTACTCGAACTCTACCAACTCTAAGAGGATCTTGAATATCGACAACTATGCCGATAAACCATCTATGAATATCACCGTAAAAGTTTGTTTGTATAGGTTTAAAACTCATAATTTAGAAACTCCTAAAGTTACTCTATGCTTCTCATCAAAGAAAGAATGCCTAATAGATGAAATAATAAACTCTCCAGACTTTTGTTCATCAAGAACTGTTTCATCACCCACCATGGAAGTGACTTCAATCTTGATCTTACCACCTACTGTAGGCTTATCTAATTCCATAAACAATGTTCCAGTAACTTGCATAGTCGCCGTGTTATTATTCAAAGCTTTTAAAACGCTCTTACGTTTGATATTAGACTTTAGTTTATTTACATCTTCATCATATCCATAACCATTTTCTCCAATTTGAGAAGGAGCAACAACATTAAATATGAAGTTAGATTCATAATCGACTATTCGTTTATCATCAATGGAAAACTCTGTGTCTATCAACTTGGTATTTGGAAGAGCTTCACTGAGCCTAAACTGAGGATTTTCAGATCTATTTCCATATAAGGTATCTAATACTTCATACTTTGCTCCAACAGAACCATTGATAACATTATACAAAGTAGAATTATTGTTATCATAACTAATATCTTCTATTGTGAATACTGACACTGCTGGATTATTATTACTTGCTATACCATTAGATTTAACAAAGGGTGTGTTGAATAGAGGTTCTGCACCCAACATGTCTCCTAGATTAGTTATAAAGATATCATCTGATTTTACAGATCCGTATAGAAAGTATGGAAAACCTTCTTGTGTTGTTAAGCTATTCATAACCCAAGTGATTGCTGATATTGGTGTTATGTAAGGAGTAACAATACTCATAGATTGTTGAATAGGTTCTTGAGTGTTTAGTTCTGTGGTGTTTAATCTAACACCCATCTCACCGTCTAATATCCTTTTTACGATTTGTAATGGCGTTCCGTCAAACGATTTACTAATAACTTTGAGGTGATTTTTAAACACATGCTCAGACATTAGTGAGAATACATATGTCATAGTTGTATCATTCACAACTGTAATAGAATCTGTTTTATACATGACAAAACGTTTCTTAATAGTCTTATCCTGTACGTGATTGTATATCTCTAACTCAAGTATCTCCGTACCACTAAAGTTTGATTGTGAAAACAAATTAGCATTATCGACTATAAGGATATTTCCAGATACGCCAAGACTTCTAATGTTCTCAACAAGAATTAATTCACCAATAACTTTTGACACATCAATCTCTTGAGAACTCTTCTCATTTATGATTGTTGCCTTCTTATAGGTATAATGGCTTGCCGTTGTATCGGACATAATTAACTACCTTTTAGTTCTGATATAAACTGTGTGGCAACTCTTTGAACCATCTTAGGATTGATAATTTTGATATTCGATAAGTCATCATTAAAGTCAATCAGTCTTTCTATATTTGTTTTAGCAACAAGACCAGTTATATTTGGATTGTGAGGATCTATATCTACATACTCTTTGTCAGAATTTTCGTAGTGGTGTACTGCATCATATTGTGTACTATCGGCAGTTACAATACATGTTTGAACATCACCACCAGATCCTACGTTGACATTCTCTCCCACATTAAAGTTGTCTGGTGTATCTATGATAACAGTTCCTGTGTCTAATAGAACTTCTTTTATGACACCTGTAGAACCAGACTGAGATCCAGTAGCAACAACACCCTTTTTGAAGTTAGTTTCTCCAATGTCTGTAGTTGTTCGTATTGCTCTATGAGGATAGTTCTTCTTAGCCAAGTTAAATAAAGCATTTCTACCCAAAGGCCAACCACTTTCAGTGATCTTATTGTTAACTAGGAAGAATGTCCAGTAATACTCTGATGTACCATAGAGTTTATATGATAAAGTATCTGGTCTCTCATCTTGTAGGATTGTATAAGTTTCGTATATTGTTACATCATCACGTGCTTCTTGTGTTAAGACTGCATGTCTAGTAAAGTCTTGGATTACAACACTTGCCTCATTTGTGCCAAAGTTGTATAAAGTCTTTTGGAAGTTCTTAAAATACATTTATCTACCCTCTTGCACAATGTCTTGTTTATTAAGTGGACGCAACTCTGTAAATGATAGAGTAATCTGAGCATCAGTAAACCCACCATCTTCATAGAAGCCCTGTCCAGCACTATTATAAGTAACCTGACAATTTGTTAGAAACGATGTTAATATCTTAGTAAACACAGTCTCACCTTTGTATGTCATGGTAATGTCAAAAGGATCTGGGAACTTATAACCAACAGCAATTTCACCAACACCAATTTCATCTGGATACATTGCTACTCTGAACTTCTTAATTATTTCTTTGATACGTTCTACTTCTGCCGCACTATTAGGCACCAACTTGAATGTAAATGAGTGTGAACGAGCCGCCACACTTTGAAATAGTGTACGACTATTAGGATTTAATGCAACACGTGACGCAGATGATATACCAGCCGCCGCCTGACTATTTACTTTCGAAGCAACTCTTAAAGCCGCTAAAGATCCACTCTCACTTCCTATTCCACCTAAAAGACCATCGATAAATCCTTGACCTGCGTTCCCTACTGCCGCCGCACCCAAAGCAACTAAGTTTCCAGCCGTACTAACTGCCTTCTCTGCACCACCACCAATAACACCAAGGTCTGCGTTTTGATAGCTAATAGTATCATTGAAGTTTTGACCAGCTGGAAGTCTTAACTGAATTTGCCAGTCGCCGGGTTTACCACGATCAGTTCTTTTGATTGCTGTAGTAACAACACCAGATTGAATAGGCGGAAATTGATTTTCTCTCTGACCGGGATTTAGTCTTTCACCACTTACCGCTTGATTTGCGGCATTTCTTACTGCCGATTCTTGCCTACTAATCTCAGCATTTGCCGCACTAATGAATGAAGATATATCCAAAGGGGCAATAATTCTTGGTCTAAACGAGATAATACCTGGATATTCTCCATCATTTATCCCATCGTTGTCGATTGGAAACGCATATGTGTTCTTAAGTTCCATTGTAAAACCTTAATAAATAGAAGTGTATCGTTATTATTTATAAGGCAAAACATGGCGCATAGTGGAAAATTCAAACCTAAAAACAAATCTAAGTATAAAGGTGATTGGACACAGATAGTCTATAGGTCTGGTTGGGAGTTGAGATGCTTTAAATGGTGTGATGATAGCCCTTTGGTGAAGTCTTGGTCAAGTGAAGAAGTAGTTATTCCATACCTATATGAAGTTGATAAACGTATGCATAGGTATTTTATGGATCTTAAGATCACTTGGAAAGATGGATCTGTAGATCTTATTGAGATAAAGCCTGACAAAGAGACGAGACCACCAGAATATAAGGGCAAAAAGACTAAACGTTATATTAACGAGAGCTTAACATACATTAAAAACCAAAACAAATGGGATACTGCTAAGAAGTATGCCAAGGATAGGGATTGGGGTTTTCAGATCTGGACTGAGCACACATTAGAGAAGATGGGTCTTATGCCTAAGAGAACTAAACCATTGAAGTCTGCTAAGGTTGCCTTTAAACCATTAAAACCTCTAAAGGTCAAGAAGAAGACTAAAAAGTAGTATAAATAACATCATGAGCAAGAACTTATTCGACAAGTTAGAGATAGAAGCATTCCGTGCAGGTATTACTCCACGGACTGAAGAAAGCCGTGCATGGTTTCGTAGACGTGCTTCACAAATGCGTAACGTTAATAGAGAAGGCTTAATGCAAGCCGAACAGGTTAGGTTGACCAGAGATAGTGTTGTGGGTAACATGTATATGTTCTTCTACGACCCTAAGCATAAAGACACCTTACCTTACTATGACCAATTCCCTCTGATATTTGTTCTTGGTGATGCTCCAGGTGGTTTTATGGGTTTAAACCTTCATTACCTACCCCCACTATTACGTGCCAAACTATTAAGTGCTTTGTTAGATCTAGCAAACAATGATAAGTACAACAACAGAACTAAACTAATGTTATCTTATGATTTGATTAAAGGATCTGCTAAATATAAAGCATTCAAACCTACACTCAAGCATTATTTGACAGCACACGTCAAAACTCGTTTGGCTAAAGTACCAGCCGCAGAGTGGGAGATTGCTACATTCTTACCAATGGCACAGTGGAAGAAAGCATCACAATCTCAAGTGTATAGACAGTCAAGGAAAATGATCTAATGTTTCAAGTAGATGAAATGAAGGCAATGATCTCTAAAAAAGGTGGATTTGCACTAGCAAACCAGTTTAGAGTAATCCTTCCTGCACCTAATACCATATCAAGAGTTACAGACCGAAGAAGCAATGCTGAAGATATTCGTGATCTAAACTTGATGTGTAAAGATGTAAACCTACCAGGCAGACAGATCCTAACACAAGAACGTGTTATCGGTATGGCAAACCGTAAGGTTGCTTACTCATATGCATACGAAGACGTGAATATGACGTTTCATCTTATGAACGATTATAGTGCAAAGAGATACTTTGAAAACTGGCACAATCAGATAATCGATTTTGAAAGAAAAGAGCTAAGATATAAGAACACTTATACTCATGATATTGAAATTATACAATACAGGAAAGGTGCGGAGACCGCAGATATTTCCAAAAAGACTAACATTGGTTTTGACATCAATGACAATTTAAGATTTGATCTTGATATAACTAAGACAAGAAAGGGTGCCATAACACCTGCTGTTGAAGTGTACAAGTGTAAATTGATAAACGCATTCCCAACTACTATGAATGCTTTACAACTAAACAATGAGCAAAATGGTTTGCTTGAAATTAATGTCCAATTTTCTTATGATGATTGGGTATCTACCTAAACAATGGAGTTATTATGGCTTTACCTAAACTAAACGACCAACCCAAATATGAATTGACTATCCCATCCAGTGGTGTTGTTATCAGAATTAGACCATTCTTGGTTAAGGAAGAAAAGGTTCTTCTAATTGCCATGGAGAGTCAAGATCAGTCGCAGATTCTGTCAGCTATAGTTGACACTCTAGAAGCATGTGTACTAGGAGAAATCGATACCAATGCGCTAACAACGTTTGACATCGAATACCTATTCACTAAGTTAAGAGCTAAATCAGTCGGTGAGACTGCTAAGATCGAATTGGAATGTACGCACTGTAAGGCTAAAAACCCTGTGGTTATTCCAATGGATGATGTGGGTGTTAAGGGTGATATGACATCTCAAAAGGGAACTGTTGACATTGGCAGTGGAGTTACACTTGAATTGCAGTGGCCTCGTTATAAAACTATTGCATCAGATGCTACTGTTATTGAGGGTGGAGCAGAAGCAACATTCTCTATGATCAAGCATTGTATCTCTTACGTATGTACTGATGATGATAGGATTAAGTTCTCTGAGGAAAGTGCAAAGGAAAAGGATGAATTCGTGATGTCCATGACTTCTGATAACTTCTCATCCATTAAAGACTTTATTGAAGGAATGCCTACACTGAAGCATGACATTGATTTTGATTGTATTGAGTGTGGTAAACATAACGAGTATACACTGGAAGGTATGCAAGATTTTTTCTAGTATGTCTATCTCATAATAGTATACTTAATTACTATAAGAACAACTTTGCACTGATGCAACATCACAATTATAGTTTGAATGAGATAGACGGATTAATACCATGGGAGAAGGAAGTGTACATTACTATGCTTGCTGAACACATAAAAGAACAAGAAGAAGAACGAAAGAGACAAAGAAATGGCTGATACCACTCTCAATGATGTAGTTAAAACCCTACAGAAAGGTCAAGCACGTGACGAGCGAATGGCTAAGAACTTTGAAGCATGGTTCAAAGCTCAAGAACGTGCACGTCTTGATGCTCTAGAAGAGAAGAGAGAACGTAAAAAAGCTAAACCTGAGTCTGTAGAACGTGCAAGAAGAAAAGATACTGGTAAAGATAATACTAGTCTGGGTTTCTTGGCATTGGGTAGACTTGTAGGACCTTTAGGTGCATTCATCGCTGGATTTACTGCATTAGGTGCGGCACTGGCAGGGTTCCGTGGATGGGAACTAAAAGCAATTAAATCATTGGATAAGTTTGGTGGCTTCAGTAAGGCATTAGATCAAAAGTTCATTAACCTAAGAGCCAAGTTCTTCAATAAGCTAGGTCTAGATCCTAAGTTAGGAAAAGCTGTTGACGGTAAAAGAAGTCTTGCAACACCATTAACTACCCAATTAAATAATAGGATGAATACATGGTTCTCTAATCTACAACAGAAGTATTTTAAGATCTTTGGTCTTGGTGTTGATGGTAAACCTATATCCGTACAGGGAGATGATGGAAAGATCAAACCTAAAAGTATTATGGCTAGGCTTGGTGTTAGAATAAACAGTATATTTAGACCCATAACCAAAATGTCTAGTGCTATTGGTGCTTGGTTTAGTGGAGCAGGAGCTAAGGTTGTAAACTTTGGTAAGAATTTCCTAGGTAAAGGTGGGGCATTTGTCAAACTCATGGGCAAGCTCTTATGGCCTATTGGTATTCTAATATCTGCATTTGATGGTATGAAAGCATACATGGCATCTGATGAAGCAACCACATTTGGTAAATTTGGTGATGGTATCGCTGGAATGGTTGGATCATTCATTGGTGCACCATTCGACTTAATCAAAAGCGCATTCCTTTGGATCATAAGAAAGATTACTGGTGCAGAAGTTGATGCAGATGGTAACTACGATACATCAACAACAAGTGGAAAGATACTACAAGCCGCTAAGGACTTCTCGTTTACAGAGATGATAACTAAAATGGTTAAATCACCTTTCACTGCAATTCTAAATGTCGTGGATTGGGTGAAGTCTAAGTTTGCTATATTCAGTGATGAAGGAGAAGGTGGTGGATTTGGTGGTATGATGAAATCTATTCTGGATGATGCACTATCAGCCCTTGGCTATAAAAAGGGAATGAGTGTATTAGAGATCATTGGTCAAATCGTTACGGCACCTGCAACTGCTGGTATTAAATGGATTGCAAGTAAGTTTGGATTTGAAGTACCCGAAAACTTTACACTAAACCCTGTCACCATAATAAAACAATATGGTAACGATGCTTTTAAATGGATTGCAAGTAAGTTTGGATTTGAAATCACTGATGACGATTTTAGCGTCACTGGTTGGATTAAGAACAAATGGGATGAGGCTGTTGTTAAGATGCAGAATGCATTCTTAGATCTGGGACTATGGATGTCTATGATCGGACCTAAACTAAAGGTTATGGCAGTAGAAGCAATTAAATCTTACACTGGTAACTGGATCATTGATGATTCTACTCTAGAAGAATTACAGGCAGACGTTGAGCGAAGAGAAAATCAAGCACAGATGCTCAGAGATCAGTTAGCGATCCAACAAAATAAAAACAATGCAGAAGATATTACGCCAGAAACTGCGCCCGAACCAGCACCAGTAGTTGTGATAGATGGATCGTCAGGTGATACTGATGCTTCATCAACAACAATTAACCAACTTAGGATACCGATGAACAATGGTGGGGATGCATTTAGAGATGAACATGGACTAGTAAGAATACCTATTAGCCCATTCAACTAAGGAAATGATATGTATGTGATGATAACGATATTAATGTTGGGAAATAACATGTCTGTACAGGCACCTAACATAGTGTTTAATGATATGGCCTCTTGCATAAAAGCAAAGACCTTACAGAATAAGATCCTTGATTTAACTAAACCTGATGCTGATGCTAGACATGTAACTAATTGTTTTAAGATTACACCAGATATACAAGCGTAAAAGGCAGAGGTTTCCCCCTGCCCTTTGTTTTAGTCTTCGGCTGTTAAGCGAGAGAAGTAGGATAACGTATCGTCATCATTACTTGTCTCCATTGCCTCTGCCGTTACTGGCGCAAACTCCGTTTGTGGAGATGGGGCAGTAGCAGTTGCCATAGGTGGAGCACTCTCCTGTACCGACAAGTCTTGACGAGCTTGTGTGGTCATAGTCGATTGACCAGTCACTTTCTCAAAACGAGCTTTCAACTCATCATATGATTTAAAGTTCTTAGGATCGATAAACTCACTCAAGTCGTACATCTTGTTATAGATAGCTTCCAACTCAGCATCGTTATCAGACAATGCACTCTGAGAAGCGAACTCAGACTTATCGTAGTTACGATAGCCTTCGACTTGGCGGATCTTCAGTTTGAAGTCTGCACCTTCCCAAAAGTTAAATGGATCTACAGGCTTCTCGTCTGCAAATTCTGGTTGCATGGCATCAATGATCTTATCATAGATCTTCTTACCGAACTGATACAACATTACCTTACCTTCATTGGCAGGGTTCGCAGGATCTGATACGATCAATGCATTAACAACATAATGTAAACGGCGTTTCTGTTTACGAGCAAGTGTCTTGCCCTCTTCAGTACCATTGTTCCATAGTGTTGAGTTGTATTCGGATACTGGATCCTGTTCGTTAAGAGTAGTCAGAGACTTCTCAATGTACCAACCACCGGGGCCTTGAAAGCCATGATCGAAGTAACGAACCCATGGTAGGGCTTGTCCTTCTGCCGCAGGTAAGAAACGTAGAACAGCAAAGCCGTTACCCATCTTATCTACTGTTGGTTTCCATAGACGATCATCGCCATATGATTTCTTACCAGTGGCACCACCACCTGCGGCATCTGCCGCCGCTAGAAGATCAGAGATCTGGTTACGTTTTGTTTTTAGATTTGCAAAAGACATTTGTATGTTCCTCGTATTGCTGAATTATATTTGTATTACTGAATTATTATACTATAGAATCGATGTGGTGTCAACCATCAATCATCGAACAATAGCGTATTTTGTCTAGGGAGATAGTTCAACTTCATAGCTTCCCCCTCTAACTTCTCAACGATAACACCGTTAAGAAACTTCTTTACATCCTCTGGTTCGATGTTCGTCTCTTGACAGACATCAATGACTGCATCCATATAGGATAGCTTTTTACCAAACACAGAGATTTCTACCATTCTTGAAAATTTACTTTTATTCAGAAACCCTGTTTCGCTCATTTACTCATAGCCCTTAAGATGATTGTATCCCTATTTAGTCTTCCGTTTGGAACGGTTGTTTGCGTCTTTAAGGTGCTCCACATCTTATTGATCTGGTTTGCAGTCTTAGTTAAGGCAACAGGGAGACCCTCGTGTGGCTTACGAAGCGTAATCTGCCTTGACAGATCTGCATCCCAACCCTTTAACGTAGTGCCTTTCACCTCTAACCCTGTTGCCTTATGACTTACGTATTCGGTCAGTTTCTTTGTTTTGACGTTAAAGGCGTACAGTCTCATAGCACCTACGATTGACATAGGGTGTATTGACTTTAGTTTGTACTCTTTGTTTTCAGAACAAATCTGTATCTTGGCAACTTGCTTATCCGCACTCTTGATACGTGGTTTACGTGGTGTGCGTGTAGCTTTCTTAACTGCCACATACTTATCAGCATCATCAATGATACTCTGAACGAATTCGAGATATTTCTTCCATACACTCAGTGGTTGACTAGAGTATGCCTCAACAAGATCGGGAGTTCTCTTATTGATCAACTCAGTCAGTTCATTACGTAATGGTGTGTAGAAAGAAACCACTGCACTCGCTGTTGACTGTGGGTAAATTCCCCCAACCAAATCCTCATACACATTGTGAGTGACGTTAGGCCATTCATCAAGTGTACACTCAATACCACCAATGAAGTCCGAAGTCTTCTCTTTGATGATATCAGCGGGTGTCTTACGTGCAATTGTCTGCACTTCCCCATTTTCTTCCTTTTCGACTAAGGATTTAAGTCCTAGGTCTTCAAGGTATTTGAAGAAAGTGCTCAAAGCGTTCTTTGCATTCCAATTGTCTGGAAAGACTTTGCCCTTTTGTTCCCACAGAATAGTAGAAGCAATAAAGTGCTTTGGAGTGAAAGCCCACTCTGGAGCGGCAAGATATACCTCTTGGGTATCCTTGTCGAATGTCTGCTTGATGTAAGTCTTAATGAATGACGCTATGTCTTTCTTATCGACTTCCATACGGATGTACTCGTTAAAGTGGCTAAAGTTGGTGTCGGGTGCGGCACCAATTCCTGTTCTAGCTCTCGCACGTGGTAGTGATTTTGCTTTCATTCTTTTAGCCATAACGAATCATCTCCTCAAGTAGTTACATACTATATTACCTTAATTTGCAAATAGTGTCAACCCCTAATCGACACTGTTTTTAATTTGCTTTACATTTGGCTTGTCATTAAACTGATGTAGAACTAATTCTCCGTGTTCATCATAAGTACTTCGAACAAACCCCTGTTCACAGAGATATTCGACAGTGCTACTAACTATGTCTTCATGCTTGTTAGCCCACCATGTCTTGTGGATAAAAAAGCCACATACTGCGCAACCCACGCCGAATATCACTGAGAGTATTTCTTGATCGATATAAAAGTGCAAATATACTCCCCTCTTAAATTACTATTTAGGCTTCCCCTCTTCGATGAATTCCATGGGTGGCGGTACTTGTACATCCACATATTCCCACTTAGGATCTTGCCAGTTAAACGATCCATCAGTTGATGTCACAGATTTGACTTTGTCCATACGAAATGAACGAAACCCATTCTTGTTAACATCCCAAGAAGGTAGAACTTCTTCGTTAATTTTGCGGATCTTCTTTTGTGTCAGAGGATCCTCTTTAGTTGCGGGCGGAAGATCTTCGGCACGTAGTGTACAAACCATCTTACGCATTTCACCATTTACTTTTTCGAATACTACTTCACACACGTGTTTCTGTAGCACTTCAACTAGTTCTTTTCTAGTTATCATTGTCATAGTCTACATCCTTTCTAAAATGGTAGATTCCATGTGGTAGGTTCCAAGCTTCCATTAACTTACGATACATATCAGATGTGAAGCCAATCACCTGATATCGTTTTTCGTTCTCATCCCACTGACGAAAGAAGACTTCTCCTTGATAGTCAATAATCATTTCGACATCTTCGTAGGACTCAGAGGTATCCAAAATGGTTACCTTAGTTTCATTAAAGCCTTCATCTTCTTCGATGGTTAGCATTAGCCACGTACTTCTAGAATAACAGTAGCACTGATAAGATAATTCTTAATCAGGTCTAGAAGATTAGGTTCGCCCCAAAACAGTATAACCATAACAGCTATGAATGTCCAGAACGTACCAGAATTTAAATGAGTATCCCCATTCTTCATTAGTAGTCTCCCCAATCATTATCGTACTTTGTGGTTGCACGATAGGTTTCGCCATAATACTCATCAGCATACTGAGAAGCATCAGTCCAATAGTTGATGTTTTCACCTTGTACAGGTTCTCGAACAACATTACTTACACGTTTGGTTTTAATAGAACCAACATCCTGTAAAGCCTGTTTGGATTTACGCTTGAGCGTATTAAATGTAGATTTACGCTTCAGCGTATTTCGTTCAGCGATTTCTTTAATCATAGCCAAACGATCAGCCTTTTGTTGTGGTGTCATAGTCATAAGTTACATTCCTTCTCTTACAAATTCTTCGAATGTTTTAGGAAATACATCTTTCGTAGTATTCAGATAGTGTTCGTATCTCTGACCATCTTCTGTTAAAGGTGAATTTTCATCATATGTCATAGTATATTCCTTCGATTTAATAATGTATTATAGCACAGTGACAAAGGGCTGTCAAGCCCTCTGTTCAACTCCATCCAACCATTCTTGGTATTGACGTTCAATGTCATCTTCCATAAACGCCATGTTAGATTCAAGTTCCAAGATGTATTCATTAACCTCTTGCATTGCTTCTGACATAGGCGTATCAAAGCCCACTGTACGAATGCGTTTCTCAAGGATCTTGTCCAACCTGTCGATTACCGTTTGTGTATCAATAATATCCATTATGCCACCTCTGAGTATGTTGGAGCTACTGGAACATCAGCAGTTGAGATAGGGCTGTACAGTTTCTCAGGCTCTTCTATCTTTTTAAAGCCCATTGGAGAACACATGTAGAATTCACCTTGTTTATCCCAAGGGTTCTTAACTACTTCGAAGATATCACCGACAGAACTACTGTGGGTACGACCAGACACGTTAGTAACAAGTTCTGGGTTTTCCCAAAGGTTAGTCAATCGGAAAGCAACCTCAAGATCATCAGTAGCTACTTTACAAGCTAATGTATAGTACTGGAAGCAAGAAGGACGGAACCGCCCGATAGAAGCTTCTGACCTAGCATTAAAAGCAGGCACACGCTCATTGGCATTAACGGCATCGATTTGCTCGTCGCTCAATTGAATTTGATAAATGTTAATCATGTGATTCTCTCTTTCTCATTGGTATAGTCATTGTATAGCAGATTGATTCGAAGGTGTCAAGCGTTAAAGAACATGTCCCAGAACATCCATCCAAGACCGACTAAGGGAACTGCAACGGCGATTACTACGATCATTACTAAAAGTTCTAACATCATTGTCTCCTTGTTTCTCTCTATACATTCTTTATAGGTGATTCGCAGTATAATGTCAAGCACTAATTACAATTAAATTAAGACTTGACAGAATCAGAGAATCGTGATATAATAAAGGACCAATTCGGAAAACAGGGGAATACTTTGATAAATAACTCTATGGAAATATGGCTTAATAAGATACACATTACAGGTGCACGTAGAGGACTTGGGTTAGCATTAGCCGAAGAATACAATAACGTGCCTATGTGTGATTGTGAAGTATTCATTAACTGTAAGCATGATAACCAAGTAGATCTTCTTTATGAAGCGGCTGAGAAGGGTAAGAGAATCATTAACATTGGTTCTAACTCACCAGACGAACAGAAGAAGGTTCCCCATAAGTATGCCATAGAAAAGGGTGCACTAGATAAGGCAAATGATCAGTTATTCTATCAGGGTGTAGATACAACCATTGTTAGATTTGGTTACTTCGATTCGCCACGTGTTTCACACATTGTTGCCAACAAGTTAGATATTGATTACTGTGTATATATCATTGACTGGATACTTGATCAACCTCACAGAATAAAGGATATAACTGTTGTACCCCATAAACATTGATATGATACTCCTTGAGATACAGGGGTTACCAGACTATAAAGAACAGCTATCCCTACAAGTGACAAAAGAAGGTAATGGTGGTGAAGGTAGATTAAAGAACCTAACAACGTCTGAGAAAGACTTTATTGAGTTTGCCTATGACATTCCCTATACTAATTCGGTATTAAAAGAACTTGGGATGTTTAGAAGCAGACTAATGAAAATGGAAGGTAAGACGTGTTACACATATCATTGGGATCCTACCAAACGTATGCACATACCTCTCATAACAAATGAAGATAATTTTTTTATTATAGAGGATGAATTAAGCAGATACCCTGCTGATGGATCTCATTATCTAGTAGACACAACTAAGAAGCACACCTTTGTGAATGCCTCTAGAGAAACTCGAATTCATATTGTGGGTTGCGTAGATGGGTGATATCACCATGATAGAATACATACTGGTAATTATCTTTCTTTTTACGTGGGGGATGCCCGATCAATAGTGTTTCGGGATATACTTCCCAATCACCAAAGACATCTGGTCTACCCTTCTTAAGACGTGTAAAGAACCCTTTACTGAACTCCCTAGTCCATATGATTAGAGGCACATCCAACTCATTAACACAATACTGTAGCTCTTTGAAGTCATCAACCTTTTCTAATAGGGACGTGCCATCAGTTCTATAGCTCTTAAAGTGATAATAACGAGACATAACCCTCACAACACCTGGGTATATGTTCTCACACCCACTGCATAGAACAGGCTGATCTCCGTCAAAGACGAAGTTAAACATTACCATACGGTCTAGGTTTAGTTTTGAAAACGAATAATTATCGCTTAGACGATCTCCGTCTCGTTCTGCTTCCATCTGTAGGAATGCACTGTGGCACAGATCATCATCTTCGTGTGTTCTTATGCCATTGCGTATGTATGATACTATTTTCAATTAAGAACCTTCTCGGCATGCTTCTTAAACGCATGAAAGTCTATATGGGCAGGGATATTATTAAATCGTACACAGAATGCCAGTCTTGGTGCTTCCTGTACCTGTACACCGTGTAGAACATCAGTATCTAGCATCACACACCCACTCTCTTCGTTCACATGTATGTGTCCCATCTGTCGTTCTTTATTAAACTCTAGGTCATACTTGAGCTTAGGACGAAATTCGTGATAGTAATACTCGTCACGGCTGTTCCTCTCAGGCAACCAAATCTCTTCTGGTCTGGTTTCATAGTAATCTATACGAGATCTGCCAGCAACAGGTAGAATAAAATTAAAATAATTGGGGTGTTCTAGCTTAGGATCTAGATCTGTATGGACATATAGCTCTTTGTTTACATCATCAGAGAAGTTAAAGCCTGTGGATCTCATTTGAAAGTGGGGATGTACCTTTCTCATGATCTTCATAAAGGGTTCAAAGATAGCGGCATTACCATTGTCTTGATCTGCTAGATCTCCAAGGACATAGGATTGCCATCGTGTCTTACCAAATACATTGTGATAATCATGACTATGACAACCAACCAATGCACGTGCTTCTCCCTTACCTAGGTTTGTCTCCTTGTCAACGATCTGTTCCCACATAGACAATAGGAGATCTCTGTAGCTTGGTATGTTAATGTACTCACAAAGGCCATCGATCTCGTCATCGAAATCACCAGCATCTATCAGTAATCCACCTCTGTCTTTAGCCATTGTCTGTTCCATTCTTCGTATTTGTTTTTAAAACTATTCTTACTGTTAGGTTTATAGCTTAGAAAATTATTTATCCTATCGGCGGCTTCTTTAAACGGCTCAGTATTACCTGGGATAACCGTCTCCCACCCATAGTTAAACACCTCAGTATGTATTACATTAGCCCCAAGCTTCTTAAAGATAGCCTTAGTACCGTCCATATGCCTCTTCCCACCCTCAGATCCACTGGGAGTAAAGGTAAACAGCATCACATGCTTATCAGACCATGGATAGCCTTTACCATGATCAAGGTTCATATTCGTTGCAACAACAAACCAATCAAGAAGGTTCTTAGTCGATGCACTCATCATTCCAGTGAACTCAGGTATGGCAAAAATAAATTTATCAAACTTAAACATATGATCTAAGAGACGTTTGACTTCGGGTGGTACATTACTATCCATACCATTTACATTCACAACAGGAAGGTTATAGTTACATAAACAATCTATGAAACCTAGGTCTACACTCTCATTGAGTACCATCAGACCCCTATGATTAAGACTATCAGGACATGCGCTTGTACTAAGACTTAGGAGTGACATCGTATAATACTCTCTTACCAGCAAATATAGGCAGATCTAAGTAGTGCTCGTCCACCTCATAGTCTTCTTGAAGGAAGTCCAATCCACCGTTTGTTATTGTATTTAGGATAAGCCTATCGTCCCAATGTCTTTGGAAGTGATATGGCTCTTGGATAATAGCATGTTTGCACCGATGCCTAAACATAAAGTCATCAAAGAAGTCAGCACGTTCTTCATCGTCCTTTATATAGAGTAGAACACCACTAAAAACGATTACATCAGGTTCAAAGTCAGTAGAGAAACCTTCCCATGACGTACACTCATAGTTGATGTTATCATAGTCTTTCCACGTCTCAATAGCGATATCAATAGGCTCTTGACTCGTATCAAACCCAAAGTATTCATAGTCAGTATACTTTAAATTTTTGTGTAGTATTTTGTTAATCGGACCGTGTCTGCATCCCACGTCTAATATTTTTTTATAACCAGCCTTCTTGATGATCCTAGCTTGTTTCTCGAACAGTGGATATGCCTCATCTGTGTCTAGATAGTGCATATCTTCCATGAGATAGTCTTCTTTAAGAGGCACAGGTACTTGTTCATTGGCACCCAACGCCAAGGCATCTAGCTTATGGATCTTAGGCCATGGTATAGGTCTGCCTGTGGACTTCTGTTTCACGTGAACACCACAGGAGTATAGTCTTCTACAGTGTTAGAGTAATCAAATGCAGTTCTCCATAGCTCTCTGTCCTTATCCTTTACGGCAGAACGTCTATGGGATGTCAGTAATTGATCCATGAACAACAGATCACCATCACGGAATACATGGTGGAACATATACTTACTTCGTGTAATGGTATCATATAGCTTATCTCGAAACGCTTGGAAGTCTTCTACCTCTCTACCATCCTCATAGAATGCTTTGTACAGATAGATGAACATAGGATAAAAATATTCAGAACCATCAACAGGGTGACGTGCTACAAGAGGTCTACGATCAATCGTTTCCTTGTAATGTTCCTGTCCTGTTCTAAATGTATTCTCACCAGAAGCATTATATGCCTTAGAGTAAACACCATCATCACGCCAGATCTGTGCACGACCTCTCTCGTTATTAAGATTGATATAGATCCCTCGGTAGTATTCCTTATCTTCTTCGGATAGTTCTTGGAATGCCGCTCTTTGGTCTACAATAGAAAGCACGGTGTCAACACATCCTTTCTTACAGTATAGACCTACACATATCTCATCAAAATTATATCTACCAGTTCCGTTGGCGTGCCACTCTAACTCAGTAGGACCGAACATCCCGATAGCCTTACCATCAACAACTTTACCAGACACAATAGAAATCTGTGGGCTGTCCTTGGGGTTCATAAAATAATCTAGCTCTTCTACCTTACCCATCCTAGCACATACTTTAGCTAGTTCTTGACGTGTCAGGTTCTGATCATGTAGTACTGTAGACCCATCAGCAACAATCTTCTTAACGAGATCTATGTATTCCTCGTCTGTATAATCTAATATTTGCTTATCCATATCAAACTCCTTCGTCATATATAGTGGTCAAATAAAGGGGTGATGCATATCCTGGCACTGTCATTCCATCTCATACGTCTGCGTTTCTCATAGTAATCATCATATGTTGTAGCCAAATAGAAACAATCCGAAGGTGTTAGGTTGTATTCGTCACATATTGATAGCTGTTTATCCCTGTGCCTGTTGTACATCTCATCAACCTTAAAGTTAGACATAAGAAGAGAAGCAGTCTTTACCGACCCATAGTTCCAGTTCTCAAACTCTTTAAGGGTGTGTAGTATAGAATGGGGTTTCTTTGTGTATACAAATCCAATCCTTTGACCAACCACACCAAAGCCCTTACTGAACGAGAAAAAGATTTGCTCAGTATTAGACGGTACTTCTATTTTTTTAATAGGTGTGGATGATACGTATGTACAGTCAAGAATAACAGGGGGTTGGTTTTTCCATTTGTGCATATTGGGACTGAAGATATTACCATCAGCACTAGATGGGTTGGATACATATAGAGTTTGGTTAGGATCTACAGATGCATTTAAGGCGGCTCTATGGTTCTTCATGTGCTGTCCCTCGACATCACACATGCTTCGACCCTCAATACCAATCATATCAGGATATTCGTATTCACCCTCAAACTTCTGCCATTCCTTACCATGCATCAGTCTCCAGTAGTGTATAGCATCAGTAGCACCATTAGTAACATAGCAATAAGGAAAGTCGGATAGATCTACCATATCCTTTACCCAATTTCTATGAAGTGATTCGGCTATGTTTAGGTCTTCGGTAGCTTCTCCGCTTCCACGTCTGTAGTATGTATCAGATACCTTTTGTTCTGAAAGCAAAACTAAAACGTCTTTATGGCAAGGTACTTCTACCCAAGGGTTTGCTCTTAATAGTCTTCTATACCTTT
>Ga0206677_10000830_pt1 | contig 29588 bp, 34 predicted proteins | sample M130m12015metaG_FD_155475 | JGI IMG/M metagenome (GOLD analysis project Ga0206677, IMG submission 155475) | Ammonia-oxidizing marine archaeal communities from Monterey Bay, California, United States - M1 30m 12015 | ecosystem: Environmental > Aquatic > Marine > Intertidal zone | place: USA...
TAAGTCTGGAGCGTTAAGTGTTGATCATCTAGAAGAATTAAGCAGTCAAGATTTGATGGCGCTTAAAGAAAGTAAATGTATGCCCACTTTCCTTCCTGGATGCTCTCACTTTTTAGGCATTCCTTTTGGCAAAGCAACAGCGTTAATAAATGAAGGGATCCCTTTTGCATTAGCAAGTGATTTTAATCCGGGATCAACGCCCTGTTATAGTATGCCTCAAATTTGGTCCTTGGCCTGTATTAAAATGAATCTTACACCTGAGCAAGCTTTAAATGCTATGACCATAAATGCGGCATATGCAATGGGATTGGAAAAAACTCATGGGAAGATTTCTCTTGGGCTAGATGCACCCATTATAATGACAAAACCAATATCCTCCTTGGCATATATCCCTTATTCTTTTGGTGAACATCTTATTCAACGTATCTTCACGAAACACAATGCCGAATAATGTCAAAAGACAGTTTAGAATCTATTTCGTTCATTAAAAAAGTAGTCAAACACATTGCAGAATTAGGGCTTGACATGGAGCACCTTTCACTAATTGTTCCATCGGATCGCGCCGCGAATCAGCTTCGTGTTCAAATTGCAAAGACCCTATCCACTCCGATTTTGGCACCTAATATTCAAACTATTGATAAATGGATGAAGCCTGATGGCGTTATGATTGCGGATGAAACAAGACAGCTTTTATGTCTTCATGAGGTCTGCAAAAAGTTTCAAGACATCCCAAATGAGAGTTTTGAAGAATTCCTTAGCTGGGGTAAAATTGCTTTAAAAGATTTCAATGAAATTGACCGTTATTTATTAGACCCCACTCTTGTATTTAAAAACTTAGCTTCAATTAAGGAACTAGAAAGCTGGCAAATAGATGAAGCTTCATATTCTGAATCACAAAAAAAATTCTTGAGCTTTTGGAAGGTCTTGCCAGAAATGTACGTCACTTTTAATAAAGCATTAGAAAAGAGAGGACAAATTACTTCAGGTCGCGCCTACAAAAAATTTGCAGAAGACCATCAAGAATATCTTTCACCGACAGCGCAAAACTATTTCATTTTTGCAGGCTTCAATGCTTTATCGAAGGCCGAACTAGTATCTATAAAAAAAATAGTTGAGGTAAAAAAAGGATCGTTTTTGAGTGAAACGGATACCTTCTATATCAAAGATACTTTGCATGAAGCAGGGAGTTTTCTTAGGAAGAATCATGATTTCATGAGTATTGCCTATAACCCTAAGCCTTCTGAGCAGCTTTTAAACAAGCATATGAATGCGAAAATCATTGAGTGTGCACAACATATTGGACAAGTAAAAATTGCAGCTGATGAGCTCAGCAAACTTAAAGAGGATGAAATAAATGACACCCTCGTTTTACTTTGTGATGAAGCCTTAATTGGCTCTATGATTCACCATATCCCAAAAAATGTTCACAAAACTAATTTAACGCTTGGGCTTCCGCTAACACAAACAGCGGTCAAATCTTGGATTGATATCCTTTTCCAAATACAGGAAAACAAAGTAAAATTTCAATCTGACTCAATTTATTTTTACGACCTACAACGTTTCATTAATCATGCTTTCACGATTAGTGCATTAAACATTTCAGAGCTCCAAGACCTAGGTGATGTTGAACGAAATGCAATACGTTTTAATCGTATTTTCCAAAATCCCAAAGTCCTTCAAAAGAGTAAAGACTTAAGCCTTCTTTGTGGTTTGGTGTTTGAAAATTGGTCTTCAGACTGGGGTAAGGCTTTGCGCCAGATCAGAGCATTGAATGCATTCTTTCTTGACAGAATGAGTGATGGAGTGAATTTTGAAAAAACCATTCTTCATGTTTTCGATGATGCACTGGTTGAACTTGAAAATATTATTGATGAAGGAATCCCTGAAATGAGTCAAAAAAGCTTCAAGTTGTTTTTTGATCAACATTGGATAGGTAGGTCAATTGCCTTTTCTGGTGATCAAGAAGAAGGATTGCAAGTCATGGGGCTTTTAGAAACACGAATGCTCGATTTTAAAACAATTATTGCCTTGGGAATGAACGAAGGTAAATTACCTGCAACAAATCCTATTCAATCCTTTATCCCTATGGACCTGAGACATGGGCTAGGCTTACCTACAACAAGGGAAAAGCAAGGTTTATTTGCGCATCACTTTTATCGACTGCTTGGACATTGTGAAAATTTAATTGCAACCTTTTCATCAACAAGCGAACAAATCGGTTCACAAGAAAAAAGTCGCTATCTACTGCAGCTAGAATTAGAGTTAGAGCGAATTAATCCGAATATTAAAATTCAAAAGCTTCAGTATAACGTCCCTATTACAGGTGTTGCCGATAGCAACTCTCAAATTATAGAACGGACGCCACTCATTATGAGTCGTATTGATAATTACTTTGAAAAATCGATTTCGGCCTCTGCGATTAATACCTACCTCAGGTGTCCTTTAGATTTTTATTACCGCTACATCGCTGAGCTTGGAGAGGAACAAAATGTAGAAGAGGGGATTGAGAGCCAACAATTCGGATCCCTTGTGCATAAAGCACTTGAAGTTTTGTATCAACCTTTTGCATTATTTGATGCTAAAGGAGGAGAAATCGATCCCAAACCCGAAGCATTAAAAGAAAAAGACATACAGGGAATGCTTCAGGAGTATAAGCAAGTATTGTATGAACAATTCTATAATTATTTCGATCAAGATGACCAGCTATTTTTAAAAGGTAAAAATCTTGTAAGCTATACTATTGCCCAAGACACTGTTGAAAATACACTTCGAAAAGAATTAGATTTTATAAATAATTTAAATGAGGACCTATTTATAGTTCAGGTGGAAGCCAAACAAACAATGGAGCTTGAGCTTATGGTTCATGGGAAGAAAAGAAAAATATCATTTACAGGATATATAGATAGAATTGATAAAATAGGGGACCAATATCGAGTGATTGACTATAAATCAGGAAAAGTAAAAGACGAAGATGTGAAGTTCGTTGATAAAGACACTGAGCTTCTAAGCTTCCAAAAATGTAAGCATGCGGTTCAGCTCACTCTATATGCATTGTTTTTAAAAGAAAACCGAGGTTTTTATCCTGCTGAAACGAGTATTTTTTCGCTCACAGACGTACAAAACATGTCCTATGTTTTGAATTCCAAAACTAAACGTCTAGAAGAGATATGTGACTTATTCAAGGTCTTTCTTGAAAAGCTACTTGAAGAAATTTTTGATGAGCATCAAGCCTTTGAGCATAACGAGGACTCAAAATATTGTAACTACTGTGAATAAAAAAAACCTGAAAAGAAATCAAAAATTGTTCGAAATCTTTTCAGGTAATCTGCAAGTTAAATAAAACCAAATATGAACAAAGAAATTGTTCGTACTATGCTCTAAAGACGAAAAAGGAATTGTAATGGTTGCTTTGAAATAAAAAGAATTAATACAACTCCTCTTTCAGGACCGTGCGATAATCTTTTATTTCTTCTCGGTTAATTTTGTGCTCTGCATCTTTGAGTAAGGTTAAAAGGTACACCAGGTTCTCTGTATCTTCTATTTCTAAAGGGTATTCATTTCCTTCATCATCTTCCTCATATTGTGCCTGAACACTAAAACTTTTATTTTCTTCAATGAACTCATAGGTCAATCTCAAAGTCTTAACAACTAAGGGGTCTTGTTCCTGCAAAGCAATATTTCGCAAGTCTTTTAAAGTTTCGATAAGCTTTGGAGCTTCAACTCCTTTCTTTTCAACTTTTGCGAGAATTGCATCAAGCTTGTCATTTGCTTCCTGAGTTTTCATATCAATTGTTTGAATTTTTGACAAATTTAATGAGTTTACTCGAATTAAAACACAAAGAGGCCAAACATTATTCTTGTCTTTTCTATTCATTATTATGAATAGCTCTAATAATGCGAGAAAGAAATTTTAAATTTGTCTCATGGAGTTCCTTTTGAAGGCATGCAGTGTTGGGTTTTTATTGAGCGTTATGATAGGTCCTGTGTTTTTCGTTCTTCTCGAGACAAGTATTCGAAGAGGTTTTCGCGAAGCGCTTATTTTGATCTTGGCGTTCTTGCCCGTGATGCATTATATATTTTATTAGCCTACCTATTCTATGCTGAAGTTGATAAAATGTCAACAGGCACAAATAAAGCCGTATTTGGTTTTATAGGTGGCGGTATCTTTATTATATACGGTATTGTCAATTTTTTTAAAAAGCTCAAAATAAGAACCGAGTCTTCATTAGAAAATATAGAATATCAAAAACTAGACTTTGTAAGAACCTTTTTAAAAGGATTCCTTCTTAATTTTGCCAATCCATTAATTCTTTTTTATTGGTTTAGTGTGCTAACCCTCGCCAATCAATCTATTTCGGAGGACGCAAGTGATTTTATGTTATTTCTTTTTCTAATCATTGTGCTTCTTACTTTTTTAGGATTTGATTTACTAAAAATTTTAGGTGCTAAACAACTCAAGCCTCTTGTAACCGATAGGGTATTAATTGGTTTAAATAGATTGATTGGTCTTGTGTTTTTCTTATTTGGAGTTGTGCTTCTTTTTCAGAATTACTTTAGAATTTATCCTTTATAAGCTTAAAAGTCATGCTAAAAAAAACAATCATTTGTTGCTTTCTTTTTATTCTACCTCACCTTGTTGTTTCACAAAAAGTTCAAAAGGAAAATCTAACCGAAAGAGAACGCTTATATTGGGATTCAGAACAAAAACATATCCGTTCGCGAGGGGCCTATTATACAGATCAAATTATTGGTGACACCAAAGAAAAACATGGTAAATGGTGGTTTTACGATGCAAAGGGTCATATAACTGAGGAGCAACATTTCTTTAGAGATCGAATTCACGGCCAACAAATATCCTTTCATACCAATAAAGCCAAAGCAACTGAAAGCTATTTTGTTTTTAATGTTGCAGATAGTATTTACAGGGAATGGACTGAGGAAGACACGCTGATTACAGAGGGTTCGTATGAAATGGGAAGCCCAAAAGGCGTTTGGCGGTACTTTTATAATAACGGAAAGCTAAAATCAAAAAAAAGCATTTCTAATGATACCATCTATTTAATAGATCATTTCCAAAATGATAGTTCACATACGCAACTAATCACCAATGGTAATGGAACAATCAAGACTTATTATGTTAGCGGGGGATTAAAAGAAAATTACACGTATACAAATGGTTTAATGACAGGGCTTTTTGAGGAAAGATTGGCTAATGGTATTATATCGATTAATGGTAGGTTCAATGAAGGTAAAAAAGACGGTAAATGGACCTTTTACTTCCCAAATGGCAGAATAGAAAAATGTGTGCATTACAAGAGTGATGAGCTCAACGGTAGTTATGTAGTGATGAACAATGACTCAACTATCAACACAACAGGTCATTATAAGCTAGGAGAAAAGCACGGTAAGTGGAGCTGGTTCAACACAATTGGACAATTGGATATGTCGGGAAGCTTTTATAATGGGCTTCAGGATGGTGCTTGGAGCTATTATTTTTCATCTGGAAAGCTTTCTTACGAGGCCATTTATAAAAAAGGTAAAAAACACGGAAAGTGGACTTATTATTTTGGTGATGGAACGCTCTTTAAAGAAGGCATGTATTTCAATGACCTAAAAGATGGTCCTTGGAAAACGAATTATGAATCCGGTAATCTTCTGATGTCTGGGCTCTATAAATCAGGAAAAGAAGAAGGGGTTTGGACAAATTTTTGGGAAAATGGAAGAATAAAAAATATAGCAGCCTTTAAAGATGGTGTCTTAAATGGTAAATGGGCTTCTTACAGCCCCAATGAAAGACTATTATTATCTGGCAACTACAAAAAAGGCCTCAAAGTCGGGGAATGGATCACCTATGATGATAAAAACCACATACTTCTTGAAGAACACTATAAACTCATTAAAAGTGCGAAAAACGAAAATGAAATTATTGTAATTGGTCGAAATGAGGAGATTTCAGTTTTACACGGTCCTTTTAAAGCTTATTCTGAAACTGATTTTGCCATAAAAGCTGAGGGAAACTATAAAAAAGGAAAGAAAAATGGCACTTTTATAGACTACTATCCAGGAGGGGTAATCCCAACGATTGTTGCTCAATATAAAGAAGGGAAGCTACATGGTTTGTTTCAGCAATTTACGAGACGTGGTAAGATTAAGTATCAAATTGAATATAAGAATGACCTAAAAGATGGCTCATTCATTATTTTTGACAACAATGGCAAGGTTCATATTCGTAAAAAATTCTTAGAAGGGAGAGAGCTTCGAAACTAACCTTCATTTTGACGGCCAATAATTTCCGTTAACAATATGAAGTCTTCAACAGAACATTGCTCAGGTCGTTCACCTGAATACTTTTCGGGAAGTTCAAGTCCACTTAATAATGGCTTTAATGAATTTCGTAGTGTTTTTCTTCTTTGATTAAAGGCTGTTTTCACCACCCTTTTAAAAAGCTTTTCATCACAAGGCAATGCTGCTCTTTGGTTACGAGTACATCTTATGACGCCTGACTTTACCTTCGGTGGCGGATCAAAAACATCTTCATCAACGGTAAACAGATATTCAATGTCATAATACGCCTGCATAAAAACGCTTAAAATACCATATTGCTTACTACCTGGCCCTTTAGCTATTCTTTGGGCGACCTCACGCTGAAACATGCCTACAATTTCTGGAATACGGTCCTTAAATTCTAAACATCGAAATAATATTTGAGAAGAAATATTATACGGGAAATTCCCGACCACGTTAAAAGATTCCCCCGTTAGAAATTTATTGACATCATAGCGGAGAAAGTCTTCAAAAAGTATCTTTGAGGACCATTCAGGATACAACATCTTCAGATAGGTTATGGATTCTTCATCAACATCCATGAGATATAATTCTTGAATGCGTTTATCCGCTATTAACCATTTTGAAAGGGCACCTGTTCCAGGCCCAACTTCCAAAACATTTTGACTTTTAGTCATTTTTAGATCTCCTGCAATTCGCTGACAAATTGAAGGGTCTTTCAGAAAGTGCTGCCCTAAATGTTTTTTTGCCTTAACCTTCATGACTAAATTCTTCTATGATCTTTAATTCCGTTCTGAAGGCCGCAAATTTACCCTGGTATTTTCTAGTATGTTCGTCTTGAAGCACTGACGCATGCATCTTTTGGTATTGTGCTAAATGTTCACTACTAAAAGCGGTATACATTACAGAATATGCCCTACCTCCTTGCTCCTCTCCTGTCATCAAGCGGGATAGTTTACATTCTCGAAAAGCCTTTGTAGACATGACATCGGGAATATGCTTGCTCCGCATCCAAGAGAGCCACTCTTGTTCTACAGCTGCATCAATACTAACTGTAACGTTATAAATAATCATATTCAAAAATACGCTATTCACGTGAAACGCACGAAATGTTTTCTAAAGGTTTGGTGTGCGGAGTAAAAAAAGTTATTTTTGAATAACACTAAACCAATAAATATGAAAAAAATTCTACTTTATTTTTGTGCGGTATTTTTATTTGCTGCGCAATTCAATGCACAATCTTGTACACCAGGCAGTAACTACGCTGATTCTACCTACGGAATTTGGCCAGACACAACCACTAACTTTCCTCTAGCTGAACAAGGTGTCGCTTACTCTACGGATATTAACTTTAAAGTGCCTGATGCAGTAACTGAAGATATTACAGGTGGTGATCCTGCCCTTGAAGCCTTTATTGGCTCAGAAATCCAAGGCTTCACAGTAACAAGTGTTGACGGTTTACCAGCAGGTTATGACTATGCATGTAACGTTTCTGGCTGTCAATATCTCGGTGGTGAAAACGGATGTGCAAATGTATTTGGAACAACTGCAGAAACGGGAGAATACCCTGTTACAATTACTGTTGAAGGTGTTATTTTAGTTGTCCTATTCCCTGGGCTTCCTCCAACTCCAGTAACTCAAGCTTTAAGCTTTGATGGTTACAGAATCATTGTAGGTTCTGCAGGAACAATCGAAGAGGTTATCCAACCGTTAACCGTGGTTCCTAACCCTGCTTCAGAAACAATTTCTGTTAATGGTTTATCCGCTTATGAAGCAAGTAACATTGCAATCATGAATATTGAAGGTAAAGTGGTTGCTGAAAAAACCTTACTTAATGTGAATGCTACAGACTTTGATTTAACCGCACTTCAAAATGGTGTATACTTTGTAAAAGTAGCTCACGCTAATGGTATTGAAACAATCAAATTTATTAAGCAGTAAATTTATTGGATCTAAAGTAAATTGAGGAGGCCATGGCCTCCTTTTTTTATTGATAAAACTTCATTTCCTCGACATAGTTAAAGACAGGCTCCGAAAGTAAATAACGGACATCTTTTCTCTCCTTTATCGCCGTTCTGATAAAAGAAGAGGATACCTTCATAACAGGAGCTTCTTTACAGAAAGTCACATTTGGATGCTCTGAAAAACGATGTTGAAGAGCTGACTCCTCAGCCGCTAGTGACTCTTGAATCGTTAATAAGCGAGGATATACAAATATTTTATGCTTTTCTATTATTTGTTCGTGATTGAACCACTTATGGAATCCTCTTAAATTATCCTCCCCCATAATGAGTGCAAAATTATTTGACGGGTATTTTTCAATAAGGTGTGTTAGCGTATTCACAGTATAATTGGGCTTCTTCAACTTGAATTCTATATCGCTAGCTTTCAGCTTTCGATTGTCATCAATGGCTTCTTTCACCATTGCCAATCTGTGAAAATCCGCTAAAAGTGATTTTTTTTGTTTCAAAGGATTATGAGGAGTAACTACAATCCAGACCTCATCGAGTTCCGTATACTCGGAAATGTAATTGGCTATAATGAGATGACCCACGTGGATTGGGTTGAAAGTGCCGAAATATAAACCTACATTCATTGCGATAAAAATTCATTTACAGCCTTTGTTGCCCTTTGAATTGCTTGTTCCAAAACATCATTTTCTATAATAATATCAAAAGCCTCGGACATCTCGATTTCTTGTTTTGCCTTAGCCAATCTTTGTTTGATTCGATCCTCGGAATCTGTATTTCTACCTCTTAAACGTTGGGCGAGAACTTGTACACTCGGTGGCATAATAAAAATCGACAAGGCCTGATCACCAAATTTCTTTTTCAAGTTAATCCCTCCTACGACATCAACATCAAAAACAACTGTTTTCTGGTCCTTCCATATTCTATGCAATTCAGAATTCAGGGTACCATAAAAGTGGTCTTTATAAACCTCCTCCCATTCTACAAATGCATTACTGTCAATTTTCGATTTGAATCCGGAAACACCAATGAAATGGTAATCTTTTCCATCAACTTCTTCCCCTCTTGGGTCGCGACTACAGGCAGAAATCGAAAAGCTCAGACGCTCTTGACTAGCCAGAAGTGCTTTCACTATAGTCGTCTTACCAGCCCCAGAAGGTGCTGAAAAAACAATAACCTTACCTTGATTCAATTCATCAGTAGTCACTATAGCGTATTTAAAATTTGTTCCTTTATTTTTTCTAGGCTATCCTTCATTTGAACTACCCTTTTTTGCATTTCTGCATGATTACATTTGCTGCCTATCGTATTGATTTCTCTGCCCATTTCTTGGGCTATAAAACCAAGTTTTTTGCCAGATTGATATAAGGGAATTGTATCCAAAAAATATTTAATGTGGTTTGAAAGACGCATTTTCTCCTCCGCTATATCAAGTTTTTCAATATAGTATATGAGCTCTTGTTCAAATCGATTGCCATCCATCTTGTCTGTTGGAAAGTCAGCAAGGCCTTTTTGTAAGCGGTTCTTTGTTGATTGCAGCCTTTCAGCCTCAAATGGTTCAATTTCTTTAAGTAGCCTAGAAATTTCATCTGTACGTTTCAAAAACTCGGTACGTAAGTCTGCACCTTCTTTTTCTCTGAATTCACGAACCTGTTGACATGCCTCTTCAGCAAGTGCTATAACCTTAGAAAGCTCAGCTTCATCAGGGGCATCACCTTCTGTATTAATAACATCCGGCATTCTTAAAATCATGGAAAGATAGTCGCTATCCTTTTCGCCCCAGGATTGATTTAAAGCCTTCAATTCGTTGTACAAAGTACTTGCTAATGCCTTATTTACAAGGTTCTGTTCTCCGGCTTTTTCACTTTCAATATGAATTGCAAATTCTATTTTTCCTCGATTTAAAACCTTTCCGATTAACTTCCTTATTTGCGGTTCAACTTCTTTATAAATAGTTGGGATTTTAACCGACAAGTCAAGGCCCTTACTATTCAAAGTTCGAATTTCAATAGAAGCTTTTCGCGATGAAAAAACACTATTGCTTTTACCAAACCCAGTCATTGATTGCATCATAATTCTTGGTCTTTTAACAAATGTATAAAATTTGATTTTAGTTAATCTAATAAAAGGTCTGCATCAATTCCTTCATTTTGCTCCTTAATAAAAAAGGCTACTTCTGCAATAATTTCATCTTTTTGATCACGTTCTCGTTTGAGATTTGAGAAATATTCTTTGATGTATAATTGTGCTTCTAAAAGATGGTGCTCCTCAAAAGGTCCAGCTAAATTCTCTACTACAGTCAAACATTCAATTGCAAGCATCAGATCCCCTTGCATAGAAAGTGCAACAAACTCGGCAATATACTCGCTAAAGTCTAACTTACTGTTCCAAATCACATTCACAAGATCCGTTTTCACATTATTGAAGTCATCATCATTAAGAGCATCAATAAAAACTTGTTTCGCCTCAGTAGCACGAATGTCCGATAATAATGCAATTAATTTTTTCTTTACCAATGCATTATTGGTTTGGTTTAATAAAGCTATGAGCTCCCCTAAAACAGCAATGTTACCAGATGCTGAAATGGTTTGAATTGCCTTTGCCATTTTTTTTTCGTCTCCTGAAGCTAAATCCTTTATTGCTTTTTTAACAGGTATGGTAATTTTTTTCTGAGCCATAATCATAAGATTGACCGCAAAGGTAGGGAATCTATAAAGATTTAAATAGAACTATCACGGCAGAATACTTTATGAAGGATTGCATGTTCAAAAATATCAAACATCCGGTACTTTGGAGACAAAGAATAACACATCTTTGTTGAAACCCTTTTTCATGAGACAATCTATATTATCCTTTGCACTTATTGCGTTTTTCATGAGTGCCTGTGTTCCTTCAAAAAAATACAACGAATTACTTGAGCGTGAAAAGACTTGTGCAGAAGCCTTGGCAAAGTATAAAAAAATGAGTCTTGACTATGAAAGTTTAGCTAAAGAACTCGAGCTTAAATTTGATTTGGCCAATAAAGAACTCATCGGTCTGAGAAAAGATACTGCAGAAATGGGGGAATTAATGCGCCTAATGAGTCGAAATTATGGCGTCCTTCAAGCACAGACAAATGAACTTGAAAACTCATTTAATAATCTCAAAAATCTTAGCGCCAAAGAAACAGCTGCACTTCAAGCGGAATTAAAAATCAAAAATCTTTCGCTTCAAGAGAAAGAAGATGCTTTATTGGCTTTAGATCTTGAATTAAAAGAAAAAGAGCGCTTACTTTCAGAAAGAGAAAAGCGCGTAAATGAGCTTGAGGAACTACTGAGAAAAAAAGAAGATGGGATTCGAAAGCTTAAAGAGCGCGTTGCTCGAGCACTAAAAGGCTTCGAAGGACAAGGGTTAACTGTAGAACAAAAAAATGGAAGAATCTATGTGAGCTTGGAGGCCAAGTTATTGTTCCGATCTGGAAGTACATCCGTAGAGGAAGAGGGGACCAAAGCACTTATTGAACTTGGTCGTGTTTTAGAGAATGAGAAAGATCTCGAAATCATTGTTGAAGGACATACCGATAGTGACAAGCTCACTAGAGCAACGGCTCCAAGAAATAATTGGGAGCTCTCTGTATTGAGAGCAACAAGTGTTGTAGAAATTATACTTAACAACTCATCGGTAACACCGAGCCAACTCATGGCTGCAGGTAGAGGTGAGTTTTATCCTGTATCGGATTCAGATAAAGCTAAAAACAGAAGGATTGAAGTTATTATTTCACCTAATCTAAATGAGCTCTACGAAATAATTTCAAAGGACTAAGGAGGCTATTTTAAGATATTTACGTGTCCTGTAAACAATTCTTTGTCAACCTTATTTAATGGCAACACCTTTAACTTCCATACATAGGTGCCATTTTGAACTTTTCGTCCTTTATAGGTCCCATCCCATTCAAAGTCAATATCTGTGGAAGAAAAAATAAGCTGTCCCCAACGGTTAAAAATTTCTATCTCAACAGATTGAACACCTATAAAGCTTCCAGAAAAAACTTCATTCACCCGGTCTCCATCAGGAATAAAAGTATTGGGTACATAGACAAAATACTCATTGAATATTTCGACATATAAAGTGACACTATCAATGCATCCTTTGCTGTCTTCTGCTATCAGTGTAACAGGATACGTACCTGGTTCATCATAAACATGATTTGGGTGGGTGTCCGTTGAATAGCCTCCATCTCCAAAAAACCATTCATACGAAAATCCGTTTGTGGTAAGATTTTGAAAAGATATCGGTAAATTTTCAACAAGAGGTTCACTAATCACCGTGAAATTCGCATCCGGTTTTACCACCACTATTTCTATTGAAGCAGTGACGAAAAATGTTTGACAATCATCAGATACCTGAATCTGATAATTGGTTGTTGAAAAAGGGTGCACCCAAATCTCTGGTGTAGTTTCCTGGCTATGGGGCCAAAAATAAGAATAGGACCCAAAACCACCTTGCGCCTGAACTTGAAGCTGCGTAGAGTCGCCAGGGCAAAGCGCAACTGACGGACTTACAATTAATGTTAATGGCGGACTTGTGACTTCATAATAGATGGTATCCGTAGCAAAACTGCCGCATTCATCATTGACCTCAATCACAAAATAAGTAGACGTCATAGGAGAAATAATGGCCGAATCGGCAAAAGAAATAACTTGTCCAGTCGCATTTGTCCAAGTAAAGACGTAATTCCCTGTTCCCCCTGAAGCTTCAACAAAAATCGACTGGTTTACATTTGGACAAATCTCAACAATGTCTTCGCTTGTAATTATTGATATCGGCTCATACTCCGGAACATTCACGATTACCGTATCATAAGCAACAACATTAAGACAATCGTCTACAACTTCCACAAAATAGGAACCCGTTTCTGTTGGAGAAATACTAATAGCACTTCCTGTTTCGCCTGTGCTCCACAAATAAGTATAGGGTGCCAAGCCACCTGTAACACTCGTGGTTAAGCTAATATTATCACCCGGACATCCAATTTCAGAATCATTTATTTGGACTTCAACCTCATCTATATCTTGCAAAAATAGTTCAATAGATACCGGTGTGATATTACCACACGGATCCTCTAGTGGAAAATCCAGAAGAATATTCTCAAGTCCTTCTTCAATTCCATCCAAAACAACGCTAATCGTAAATGAGACTTGTGTCTGACCTGGGTTAAATGTTATTGAACTTGGAATACCCGTGTAATCTACCCCATTGGTTGCAGAACCTGAAATGACCAGTGGTACAGTAAGTGTCTGATTTATATTTGCTTCTCGTTCAAGTGTCACCGTTGCTGTAACGCAGCCTTCAGCGATCCAATTAGGATTGGAAAAAAGCTCACTAGAAACCGTATAATTAATTTCAACCGGTGTAGGAGATGTTAAGCTGTTCGCCTCTAGAAAGATCCCAGAGTCCCATGAACCGTCCCCTACATCAGCAATAGCTATAACCAAATGATAAGTTTCTCCACATTGAACCTCAGAAACTGCTTTTAAAACCTTTGTAAATCCATCATACTGAATGTATTGATCCGAACTGTTCCATGGTGCATTATTTCCTAAACCATTGTAAATGTAATACTGTGCATTCGTTATTGGGTTTACATTATTTATGGACACAACACCATTTCCATTCGGAAGCTGGGCGATATTTTCGTAACCTAAAATCCCAGGTCCGGATATAAAAAACCCAAAGACGTCGTTGTATGTCGAACTCTCAGGAGGTGCATATTCGGGATATTCTTCGGAACCAAAAACATAATTAAATGCAACCGTATCTGAATAGGGCACAAAATCAAATTCAAGAATAGCTGCATTAAACGTTGGTTCTCCATTTAATATATTTGACAATAATCCAGAACCTCCATAAGCGTTGTCTACACCAGAACCTCCTTGGTTGTTTGGTCCTTGAGGGCCATTTTCATTTGGCACTACTGTTCCTGTAGTCAAAAGGATTCCTTCATCAATTCCCAAATTCGTCCCCGTTGCTTGAAAAGATCCTATTGCTGCTGGAAATCCATTGTACATAATATTAGAAACTGTAACTCCTGGTCCTAGAAGGACATTTTGAACTAGCGCTAGCGGAGACATGCCTGTGCCTGTAACAAGCTGTGCTTGTAAATTGCCTATTAAAAGCACAAAAGCTATGGAGAAAAAGAAGTGTTTCACGTTTATATACTACGTATATAACGTAAACTATGTGAAAACGTTGTGGTTCAGACCTTTTATTTTCCTGTGGTAAAAAATAACGGTCGGAATGCAACCCAGCTCAAAAATGGAAAGTAATGCATCGGCATCGCGTAACCATAAATTGTAAATTGTATTTCCTCATGCAAATTGTACACAGAAAAAATACCAAAAGAGCTCAAGATTGAAACTGAGGCGAAAAGAAAATAAAACAAAAAAGCACCCCATCTTGATCCTATTTTCTGCAAAAGAGCGAATCCCAATGAAGCGATTAAACACCCCACAACTGGCGCAATAAATAAGTGCAACATAGGTATCGCCTCTCTTAATGATTCGAGCTGATCTCCTTCGATAGCCGTTGCTTTTTCATAGGCCATCCCATATCCAATCGTTACGATGGCAGCGAAAATCCCTGCAACCAAAGGGTGAATGATTCCTTTTTTCACAGCCCTTATTGTTTTAAAGTTAATGCTGCAATAATCTTAATTACAGGTGACACCTTACTTTTAGGACCTAGGTTGTATGCTGCTCTTTTAACAGAGAATTTAGTTTTATAGAAGTATTTACCATCCTTCAAAGAAATTTCTAAAGGTAAGCTAATCTCCTTGCTCACACCATGTAAATTGAGCGTTCCGTTTGCGAAAACACCTTCCTCATTTTTAATAATTTCAGTAGACTTGAAGGATATTTTAGCATATTTCTTAGCATCAAACCATTCAGAACTTTTGGCATGTTTATTTTGAACACCATTACCAGTATTAATCGATGCAACATCAATATCTAAGTTAAAAGCCGTTGGTACGCCTGGTTTGGATGTCTCCACAGTTCCTGACATTTCTTTAAAGACACCTGAAGCATCCTTGCTAAAAAATGCAATTTTATACGTATCAACTTCCTTTTTTTCTTGTGCGTTTAGGAGTGAAACTGAGAGCAATAATGCGGTAGTTATAAGTAAAATTTTCATGTTTTATTTTTTAATAATTTCTATTTCTGCGTTTAATAAGATGTCGTCTGCAACCACTGAGGTAGGCATGTCTTCACCTATCTTGAAGTCAGACCTTTTAAATATAGTTGAAAAATATAACCCAGCCAATTCGCTTCCGTTACGCGAAGTTGTAGAGCCGTTATGTGTCATGCTAAGAATGAGCTCCTTTTTTTCTCCATGCATACTTAATATTCCTTTTACATCATAGGTATTGTCTTTATTCAAAACCACCGAACTACTTGTAAATGTGATTTGTGGAAAGCGTTTTGCATCGAAAAAGTCTTCACTTCTGAGGTGTTCATCCCTGGATGAATTAGCTGTATTAATTGATGCGGTCTCAATTACCATCTTGATATCCGCTCCTTCAAAAGTATCATTTGGTGTTTTGATCGTTAAATCAAAATCTCTAAAATCACCAATTGTATTTGAGATGGCTTTATGAGAAACCTTGAATCCTACATTTGAATGAGATACATCAGCAGTCCAAGCGGCGTTTTGACTCAAAGAGATAAAGGAACAAAAGATGAAGAGAGAGAATAAGAGTTTAATTTTTTTCATAGTTTTTATTTTTTGTTAAAAGTAACGTTTCGTTAGAACTCAAACCTTAACATATATTAATTCATTAAAGTTCAATTTTTCAAAAACCAAGAATCACGAATCATGCCAACATATGTTAAAAAAGTGTTAATGCTTGTAATGATTCTAGCAACTCGTCGTTAGAAGGATAACGAGTCATTAAAGACGAGTTGTTTTCATATTTAGTAGTTTAGGTTAGAAAAAGAGGGCAGTGCCCTCTTTTTTGTTGATACGAGCCCTAAGTTCTTTGTGGTTTTTCTAAATTTGTTTGAAACTCGAAGGAACATAGCATGGATCAAAAATTAAAAGGGTTAAAAATTTACAACACGTTGTCAGGTTCAAAAGAACCTTTTGAACCTATTCATAAAGATGCTGTTGGTATGTACGTCTGTGGGCCTACATTGTATAGTGAGCCTCACATGGGTAACATGAGAACCTTCATCAATTTTGACCTTGTTTACCGCTATTTATTACATATTGGTTATAATGTAAAGTATGTTAGAAACATAACAGATGCTGGACATATTACCAATAGTGCAGGACAACAAGAAGATAGTATTGGCAAGGCAGCGAAACTAGAACAACTTCAGCCGCTTGAAATCGTATACAAGTACAATGTTCGTTTTCAAAACCTTCAAAAAATATATAATCTATTACCACCAACTATTGAGCCCACGGCAACAGGACATATCCAAGAACAAATTGAGATCATTGAAAAAATCATAGAAAATGGTTTTGCTTACGTCGTAAATGGTTCTGTCTATTTTGATGTTCAAACCTATAAGAAGTCTTTTGACTATGGTGCCTTAAGTGGCCGTAAAGTTGAAGAATTAGAAAATGAAACACGTGAATTAAACGCCCAAGGAGAGAAACGATTTTTTGCTGATTTCGCACTTTGGAAAAAAGCAAATGAAAATGACATGCAAATTTGGCGATCTCCATGGGGAGATGGAAACCCTGGATGGCATATAGAGTGCACAGCCATGAGCACCAAATATCTCGGTGAAACTTTTGACATTCATGGAGGAGGTTTGGATTTAAAATTTCCGCACCACGAAGATGAAATTGCACAAAGCTGCGGTTCCAGTGGTAAAGCCCCTGCTAACTTTTGGATGCATGCCAACATGCTCAATGTAAACGGCAAAAAAATGAGCAAATCGCTCGGTAACTTCTTTTTGCCTCAAGAAATAGTAGAGGGCTCTACAACGCTCTTTGATAAAGCCTATTCTCCAAATGTATTGCGTTTTTTCATGATGCAATCTCATTACAGAAGTACATTGGACTTAACACAAGAGGCTTTGAACGCATCTGAAAAAGGTTTAATAAGACTTACTGAAGCGATGGAGATATTGAATAATCTTCCTACCACAAAGCTAAGCTCTTTTGATACTGAAGCACTCGTTCGTGATTTTTATGCGGCAATGAATGATGATTTTAATGCTCCAATTCTAATTGCGGCGCTATTTGATGCCGTTAAAAAAATCAACCTAGTCCGCGATGGTCAAGAAACCATCAATGAAACAGATAAAGCATTGCTCATTTCAGAGATGCAAGGATTTGTATTGGATGTATTGGGGCTTACTTTGGAGGGGGAGCAAAATGACAATAGGTTAAAACCAGTCATGGATTTAGTCCTTGAGCTTCGTCAACAAGCTAGATCAAACAAAGATTGGGGTACTTCTGACTTAATAAGAGATGGTTTAAAAAATGCCGGAATCACGGTAAAAGATGGAAAAGAGAGTACAAGTTGGCAATAATTCAATTTGATGAAAAAACTGCCTTTTTAAACTAAAAACTCCCTTTTATGATTAAAAATGAGTGGTTTTTTTCAATTACTGTAGCTTTTAATACAAAAATTAATAATCACTGGGGCGCTTCATAGATTTTTACATAAAATGAATAATTCTATTGATTTCGATGAAAAAAAATGGCTTTTTATTCACTTTTTATTCTTTTTCGTTAAAAAATTGACTTTTGGCCGATTTTTACTCAAAAAATGAAATTCAAGTTGGCAACCTTTATCTATTTAAAATAATCAAGCAAATAATTTTTATTAAAAAAGCTGTAATTCAATTGCTTAACTTTCTTCAAATAGTCGTGCATGATTTTCTTTTTAATGGCACTATCAGACTCCATTTCATAATTGATGACTTGTAAAAAAAGATCATAAATATCAAAATAACTTCTGCCCCACCCTTTTTTATTGATATGTAATAGGTTCTTTTTTGCTTTAATTGGCGCCCCGCGTTTAATATGAAGCATCGTTTTCACGACTATCAGTTGCTGTAAATGTGCTTCTTGATAAAGCTTTCCTTCCGCATAAGCTTCACTATTAACTACAAAGCTCATGAGCTCAAAGTCTCTAAGGAGTAATGCCGTTGTAATGAGCTCGAATATGTAATCCATTTTGTTCACAGCTCGGCTTTGCATTTTTTTAGCAATACCCTCCAAAATCGAAGCATTTGATTTTTTTGAAAAAGAATTCTCAATAATTAAAACACTACACACGCGTGAATATAAAATAGGATGTAAATTATTGGATGGCCTGATGGTGAGATTAGGAAGAGGTTCACCTATTAATAGCTTTCTTAAATAACTCAAACATTCAAAAAATAACTGGTCTTTTCGCTTCAGCTTTACGGCTCCAACTGAAACATATTCCATCAAACGAATGTAATTCGAATGCGAGACATTCAAAGAGGAATAATCCACAAAAATGAGAAATACCATCTCCAAGAACACATTGTTCTCTGCCAAGGCAATTAATTCTTTTTTGGGGATTTTAATTTTGCGCATTACAAGACCAACCGATCTTCCAAATTGAACTCGCTCTGAATAAGATAAGCCAAAAAGATTGAGCCCTTTACTTTGTGAGATCTCATGAACTGCTTTATAGTTTTTTGATAAGAGCAGTTCTCTAAAGCAAACAGTCAATAATTCAATCAAGTTAGGAGCTTTTTGAATCCGGCAAGAAATTAAAAAGTTCTGGAGTTTTGTGGTATCCAATTGATCCAAATAATAAAAAAGCTCATTTTGAAGCTCCCAGCTCGCCTTTGATGGCTCACCAGACGTGAATGAAAAGTAATTTTCATGCCCTACAAATTTACTCAGAACATTCAAGGTTTGAGAGGAGGGCTTATGGTCCGCAATTTTATCTACCTTAAAAAATCGACGTAGGGTATTGTAGCTAATCTGCTTTTTTTGTTGCTCAAATATGAGATCCGAAAGAAGCTGACAGTCTCCTCGATTTATTATTTTTTTACCTAGCTTGAGCTCTACTTCTTCTTTAAGTCTTTCCTCCACTTTATAAATATAAGAAAAACCGATGACGTGTATCAAAGATGTATCAATATAAAAAAATAAGAAGGCTATATTTACAAAAAAGTTAAAAACAAAAAATTATGAAAAAATTAGTAATGGTATTTGCACTTGGTGCAATGTTAGGTTCTTGCGGTAGCGATCCTGCAGACATCGAAGTTAAAAGTTTAGACACGCCATGCGCATGCGCAGAGGCAAGTGTTGCGGTTTTAAAAGAAATGGCAGATTTTAAACAACAATTCCAAGATTTAGGAGAAGAGCCTTCTGAAGATAAGATGAAAGAATTACAAGCCGATGCGAAAGTCTATGAGGATAAACTCGAAGAAATCCAAAGTAAATGTAAAGGTGATTTAGATCCTACTAAAGCTGAAGATTGTGCAGCCGCAGAGGAAATGATGACTTTGGTTAAAGATATAGGACTATAGTAGTTTCTATTATGTGAATATAAAGCCCATCAATTGATGGGCTTTTATAATTCTTAGAAATCTGATCTCAATGAATTTCAGAATAATTGAAAAACAATAATTAAAAACAATAATTATGAAAAAATTAGTAATGGTATTTGCACTTGGTGCAATGTTAGGTTCTTGTGGCGGTGCGTCAAGTATTGATGTAGAATCCTTAGACAGCCCTTGTGCATGTGCAGAAGCTATGAATACTTGTCTGGACGAATCTATTGACATGTTGAACGATTTTAAAGATATAGAAGACCCTTCAGACGACTTGAGAAAGGATTTTGTAGAAGATTACGAGCCTATTAAGGCTAAAATGGATGAAATCGAGAAAAAATGTAAAGGTGATCTAGCTGTTGAAAAAGCAGACAAAGATTGTGAAGCGGCCAAAGAAGTCACTGATAAATATAAAGAATTGATGAAAATAATGAGATAATCATATTTTCAAATTGATATATTGAGCCCATCAATTGATGGGCTTTTTTTATGTCGTATTGTTTCTCGAAAAAATAAAAACGAAACAAATATAATGGTGCATCGTAAATTGTATCAAGCAAAATTAAAATAGTAATTATGAAAAAATTAGTAATGGTATTTGCACTTGGTGCAATGTTAGGTTCTTGTGGCGGTGCGGCAAGTATTGATGTAGAGTCTTTAGATAGCCCTTGTGCATGTGCAGAAGCCACGGTTACGGTTATGGAAGAAGCAATTGAAATGGGAAAGGATTTTAAAGAAATAGATGATCCCTCAGATGAGGTTAGAGAAGAATTTCAAGAAGATTTCGAGCCAATTCAAGCTAAAATGGATGAAATTGAGAAAAAGTGTAAAGGTGATTTAAATCCTGACAAAGCAGACAAAGACTGTGAAGCCGTTGAAAAGGCAAAGGACTTAATGAAAGAATTTCGTTCCTTTAGATAAGAGATATTCTTTAAAAAGCCCATCAATCGATGGGCTTTTTTTATGTCTTATTTTTTAACCAGTACTTAAGGCATACATCCTGCGATGCATTTACCATTTGCATAACTCCTTTTATGATCTAATTCTCCGTTATAGGTCCAAAAGACTTGTTCCCCATGTAGTTCGTTGTTTTTATATTGACTTTCAAAATTCAATTTTCCATTGAAATGCCATGCGCGACATGGGCCATGTTTCTCTCCATCTAAATATGTGAATTCATATTGTACTTTTCCTGTGTAGAAGTAATACTTCCACTTTCCATTTGGAACACCATCTAAATAGGACCATTCATACTGAATATTCCCATTATTGTATAGGGCAAAAACGATTCCGGTAAAGGGTTGTTCATTTTCTTTTTCAACAATAATTTCTGGCAAATCGTTGAAATCAATATTGGTTTGATCAACAGAAATTCGATTTTGAGTAAACACCGAAAACGCGATTAAAAGAAATAAGAAGATGCAGCTATATTTATTTATCATAGTACATCAATTTGTGTTTTTTTAAATTAATGAATTAATCTCAGAGATTGGCACTAAATAGTTATATCCCTCATTCTATTGAACGTTTGACCAAAAAAAGGACGCTATGAAAATATTCGGTTTGTATGAAAGACTTGCGCTCCTGCGACTGATGAACAAGATCTTCAAAAATTTGCGCCCCCTGAAAGCCCTTTTCATTTTCAGAGGATAAAGTATTCAATACTCCCGAGTTTCCAGCTTCGCGCGCCAAGAGCACCTTGTGGGCACCTATTTTTTTACCTGTTTCAATCGCTAAGCCTTCACTTAGCTTGCCTTCATAATCAAAAAGAGCATAACCTAGCATGACATAACCTTCCTTTTTCAAATTTTTAAAAGATTCCAGACATGCATTTGTACTTGAAAAGGTCTGAATATCTGGATAGTCATCAGAGCTCTTAGGTTCAACCTCACTTATTGAAGCTATTGAGTTAACCTCTTTAAAATGCTCCAAATAAACATTTTCTTTATGAAGCTTGCAGCTACAAATAAGCGCAAGTATGAAAAAAAATAAGCAATGACGTATTATTACTTGCATAGTGAAAGTTGTCTACTAAGAATCAAGAACAACTTCTAAACTGGCGTGCTCTAAAATCAAGATACGCCCCTTGAATTCTCCTTCTGTTACGACGACACAACAATAGATATTGGCCTCGTTGGTTTCGGGTGAAACATATGGCAGGTAAGCATCAATATATCCTTGTTTAAACTTTGTTTCTTCAATAATCTCACATGTATAACCAAGACATCTTCTTTCCCCTAGATTATTTAAAGGCCTAACTATTGTTTTCATAATTTGGTTTTGACCTAAAGATAAAAAACACTGAACTAAAATGAAGTAAAAAAATAAAGCTTTTATTTGAAGTCCTCGCATTTTATGCTTTGGAACACTCTTTGTATTTATAGTTCAAATTATATGCTATGAATATAAAATCACAAAGCCTCCTACTCCTTTTTATCGGGGGACTACTCGCATTTAGTCCAAGTCATAAAGATGCTGTTCTAAAAGATATTCAACCATTGCGAAAGCTGAAACAAGAGGCTTTTAAAAAAGGGGAATTTCTTCGTTTTGAGGTCTCCTACGGTTATTTCGCAGCCGCGAAAGCAACACTTGAAATCTCAGAATCATCACAACAAATAAATGGCCGTAACACAATGCATATTGTAGGTAAAGGCGCCTCCTCAGGAGCACTAAGCTGGTTTTTTAGGGTAGAGGATCGCTATGAATCGTTTATCGACGAAGAGGCAATTCTACCATGGAAGTTTATTCGTCACGTTCGTGAAGGAGACTATGCATTGGATAGAGAGATTTCCTTTCAGCAGTACAAAAACAAAGCGACCGTATCACAAAACGGAAAAATAAATTATAAAGTAGCGCCAAATACACAAGACCTATTGTCTGCATTTTATTATGCCAGAACACTTGAAATGGAACATGTAAGTATTGGTCAAGAGTTTGTGATTCAAACTTTTTTTGATAGAGAAATATATCCATTAAAGTTTAAATTCATAGGCAGGGAGGTCGTGAAAACCAAACTAGGGGCATTCAATTGTCTTAAGTTTCGCCCTATGGTTGAAAAAGGTCGCGTATTTAAAGAAGAAGAAGATATGACATTATGGGTGAGCGATGATACCAATAAGGTTCCGATTCGTCTTAAAACAGATCTTTTAGTGGGGTCTATTGAAATGGATTTAGTGGAATATAAAAATCTTGTTCAGCCTCTGAATAAAGTCCATTAGTACAAAGGTCGTGGCATCGATCTAAAGTAAACTCAGAAGTATTGACTTAATGGTTGAGGCCGTGTGGCCTCCTCCTAAAAATCTTTCAACTTCAATTCCATCATTATAAATAATAATACTTGGGAAGCCTTCCACGTTTTGAGCTTCTACTATTGCTGGATAATCCTCATATTCAACCTCGCCAAAAAACACATTCGACAATTCTGTATCCTGAGCCACATCTATTATTTCGGGTCGCTGAGCCTGGCAAACACTACACCACGTAGCATGAAAAAAAACCATTGCTACACCCGATTCTAATTCAGCATTGAATTGATTTAACGAATTGATGACTTGTAAGCCTTCGATTGGTTCGCTCTGAACTTCTTCTTTTTTACAGGAAAAAAGCATTAGGAGACTTAAAACAAAGAGAATATTTTTCATTTTATAATATTATTTAATCACTTTCTAAACGGAAATTCTCTCGGAAAATTGTGGACTATTAGCCCGACGTAAGGTTGAGCATACTATATGACCAATTCATTAATTAGGATAATAGACTATAGCTCTTCCATTCCAGAGTGGACGTAATTACACTTTAAAGATCATATGTGGGTGCTGTTAGCACTTTTTCCTTTTTCTTGATAGAACCATCAGAATTATAGTATGTACTCATGCCTTTGAAGCCATCCCAGGTCATTTCAAAAGATTTATAACGAGATCCTTTGTCCTTTGAAAAGTACTGTGCTAAACGAATATAGCCACTCTTTGAGTAAAAGATTATTTTCGTTGGTTGATTCTCAAATTTCTCGTAAAAACTACGCTTCGTTAAACTCTCAGAAAACCCAGAACCAGTGTATTTATTGACCCACTTTTTTTGCCCATTGTCGTGACGTTCCACAACGGTTTCCTGTGCAAAGCACACACTACTAGTAAGGAATAACATTAATAAGTATTTCATGACATATGGTTTAGATTCTTTAAAGAGATAGAGCGCTGTTTTATTTGATTTTACTGTTCGACTTATCCATACCTGAAATAGAGTGAGGGAAAAATGTAATGAAGATTATTCCTCTTACCAATAAACGAAGAGCACTTGTTATCACAACTGTAATTTACAAAATATAGCTAAACAAAAAAAGGAGACTCTCTTGAAAAAGTCTCCTCTTTAGTACCCGAGGCCGGGATCGAACCGGCACTCCCGAAAGAACAGGATTTTGAATCCAGCGCGTCTACCAGTTCCGCCACTCGGGCCTATTAAATAGGACGACAAAAATAGGGAATTTTTAAAACTAAAAAAGGGCTTGGCCTAAATTTCGCTCTCTTGAATCATTTTGATGGCCTCTTCAACCGTTAAAGCATCTTTAATATCAAAGTCACCTGAAGCTGTGCGGCGCAATTCAATGAGTGTTCCTCCGCTCTTAAGGGCCTTCCCAAAGTCAGCCGCAATCGAACGAATATACGTTCCTTTTGAGCATTGGATCGAGAACTTTAATTCCGGAAATGCACGCGTATCGGCAGTAAAATCAAAAATCTCAATTTGGTTTTGCTTGAGCTCAACCGTTTCCCCTTTTCTTGCAAATTCATAAGCGCGTTTTCCGTCAATTTGTTTGGCAGAAAAAATTGGGGGTGTCTGAAGCTGCTTGCCCATAAAGGATTTACGCACCTCATCAATGAGGGCGTCCGTAATATGTTCCGTAGGAAACTCACCATCGTATTCCGTTTCCAAATCATAGGAAGGTGTAGTCTTACCCAAAAGAATCGTTCCTGTATAGGTCTTATGGTCTGCGGTAAGTCCTTCAATTTTTTTGGTGAATTTCCCAGTACACAATACTAAGAGTCCGGTTGCCAATGGATCTAAGGTTCCTGCGTGACCGACCTTTATTTTTTTGACTTTAAGCTTATTTTTGATTTGCCAGCGGAGCTTGTTCACCACATCGAAAGAGCTCCATGTTTTGGGCTTGTCGATTAAAAGCATGTGGCCTTCCTGAAATTGACTCGCTTTCACGCCATCTCAAGATTTACACCTGCGGCCATTAAAATGAGGATGAGTCCTCCAAGGATGATTCGATAATATCCAAAGACCTTAAAGCCATTTTTATTTAGAAATGAAATGAAGGATTTAATCGCGAAATAGGCTACAATAAAAGCAATCACATTTCCGATTAAAAGAATCACCCACTCGTTATTTGAAGATTCGATAAGTAACTCTTTTTCATCCCACATAGATTTTACGGTTGCCGCAAACATGGTCGGAACTGCCAAAAAGAAAGAGAATTCTGCTGCGGCTTTACGGGTAAGCTTCTGAGACATCCCTCCAATAATTGTCGCTGCCGAACGCGATACTCCTGGAATCATAGCAATGCTTTGAATTACCCCAATGATAAAAGCCGTTTTATAAGAAACAATCTCCGTTCCTTCCGATTCGTTTTTAGCAAAGTGCTTGTCTACGAATAATAGTACAATACCTCCTATAAGCAATGAAATTGCGACAACCACCACCTCCTCAAGAAGCGCATCAACATATCCTTTGAGTGACAATCCGATGATACCAGTTGGTAAAAATGCCACAAAAAGTAGCACATAGAAATTAATGGACTTAATGAACTTTTTGAAGTATACAAGCACAACAGAAAGGATCGCGCCAAACTGAATGGCCACGGTAAAAAGCTTCACAAAAGAATCCGAGGCATTGCCCATGAAGGTCGAAGCAATGATCATATGGCCCGTGGAAGAAACGGGTAAGAACTCTGTAAGCCCTTCAATAATTGCTAAAATAATGGCTTCTAAAAAACTCATGAATTATTGCAAAGGAGTTATTCCTCTGATTTTGCTTTTTTACTCGGTTTCATAATTGCATAAAGAATACAAATGTAACCTGCCACAATTAAAATAGGAGCAACTGTTATACGCATATGGCTAAATAATGCAGATGCATCAAATTCATCCATACGCTCAGCGCCTCCTCCAATCATTAAAATAAACCCAACAACATTCAGGGCGAGTCCTATATACAACCAACGATAATTGGACTTGTTGAAGCCAAAGTGAGAGATGGCGTCCTTTTGTGGTTCAGTTGGAATTGAATTTTTCATATCATGAATATAAATCGTCTATGCTCATGCGAAGATACTTGTTTAATGCAAACCACGTAGACATTACCGTCATAAAAATGCCTAATGTAAGCATGGATCCCGCCAAAACAATAAAAGAATCACGGCTAAATGAAATCTCAAACGTATCAAAAATGTTATTTGAAGTATAAAAAACAAGCACCAAAAGGAACAAGCCAAAAATAGCCGACAGGACGCCTTGAATGATGGCCTGTACAATAAATGGCCTTCGTATAAAGCTCCCTTTTGCACCTACCAATTGCATTGTTTTAATCGTAAATCTCTTTGCGTAAAGTGCGAGCCGTATGGTATTGTTGATCATAGCAACAGCGATAACAATAAGCAATAATGCGACACCAAATAATAAATACACAAATTGCTGGAATCCCACATTTACATCCTCAAGGCTTGCCTCACTATAACTCACCTCTGCGATCGAACCGGGAAATTTAGATTGAAGTTTCTCCTCTATAAGTGCCATGCCTTTCGTATTTGCAAAATCAGCCTGCGGCTTAAAAACAACTGTTGGAGGTAATGGATTTTCACCATCAAGAATTGCGAGCATCTCTTCTTTACTTGTACCCACTCCTTCAAATTCTTGCATTGCACGTTCAGGAGAAACAAAATAAACCTCACTAAACTCCTGCCATTGCTGAAGCTCTATTTCAATCATTTTTATATCCGCCTCATTCAGCTCATTATTAAAAAATAAATCAACCTGAACATCTTCCTTTACCTGTTTTTCTAAACCTTGGATACCAATGACGCCTCCCAAAATGAGGCCAATCATAAAAAGGACCAAAGAGATTCCTACGACGGTTGAAGCATATCCTGTTCTAACGCCTCTTCTACTATATTTATTGATTTTTGTTGACACAATACGAAAATAGAGATTATCTCTAACTGTAATTTTTTATCTAAAAAAAGAATTGAACCTCCAGTTGTTTATTTCATATCAATACCGTAGTGTCGAGCCCTGAGGTAATGATAAATTCCCATAATTGGAATCAATAAACTGAAGTTGTAAAAGACATCCTCTATTGGGATCGTGACGATTCTAACACCAGTGATATGAAGTTCGGAATACCAGACGATTGGTTCGGGAGTCGTTGCTCCTGTGAGCACACCATTGACAATTAAAAAGGGAATGATTGCTACTAAAAAAGCAAATACCGCTCTAGGATACCAAACATATTTTCCTCTCATCGCAAATACAACACACAAAACTGCCAAAGAGCATGCAGACAGCGTATACCAGTTTTCAAGGTTCATGAGCGCTAAAAGTGTCCCAGATAAAACAAATATCAAAGAAAATATCTTAGTAAGTTTATTCAAGGAGGCATTGGGGAAGTAAGCAATAAGTACCTCATAAATAAAGACGCAGCAATAAGGAATTAAAAAGAAAAATAGAACCTCTTCAATAGGCAGGCTCCCGATAAAAAGACCTTGCAGGTAAGTCTCGTTAAACCCCCAGACGCCGTTTATGGTAAAATACTGATCCCAAATCAAAAAAGGAATAGCTACAATACAAACTGCTGGCACAAGAAAGCGCATGTTTTTATAAAACGCTACTTTTTTATCGAAGCTCAAGACCAGACATGAACCAAACGACACGAGCATCAAAATCAGATATAAACTCATTTTTTAAGACCTCTTCTTTCGTAGGTTAATTTCGCTTCTTTGTAAAACTTATAAGGTACCACAAGCATTCCAAAACACTCACCATCCTCTTTCCCTCTGTACTTATGGTGAATTTTGTGCGCTTTGCGAATCGCGTAAAAATAGGGGTGATCTATGTCACGAAACCATTTAAATCTGCGGTGAATGTATACGTCATGAATTAAAAAATAGCAGATGCCATAAGCCAAAATTCCAAACCCAATCCATACTGGTATCCACATTCCGTTCATCGATCCCAGCATAATTAACAGCCAAGAGGGGACGGCATAAATAAGAAAAAAAACATCGTTTTTTTCAAAGAATCCAGGTTCCGTTTGGTGATGGTCTTTGTGAAAAAACCACATCCCTCCATGCATAAGATACTTGTGGGTAAACCAAGCCATAAACTCCATTCCGAAGAAAGAAGCAATTAACACTAATGGACCGAGAATAAGCATCATTGGTATAAATTTAACAAAGAAAAAAAAACTGCTAACAAGATGAACACTAGGTTAAAGACTTTGTTCGATTCAAGAAACATTCCTCTCTTTAAAATAATCTGTAAAATCCATGCGATTGCAAACCAGCAAATATAATTCCAAAGAGGTACATCAGACCCGTGCCAGCTCCAAAAACCACTTGCAATTGCCACAGGTTCCATAATATAATCGATGCCTAGCATTAGAAGTGCTGCTAAAAATGGTGCTTGTTTTTTTAGAGTTGGGAATTGTGCCAAACACGATGCACTGCTCACCGCAAGCACCCCCCAAAGCAATCCTATAACGATAGGAACACCCGAAAACTTATAACCTAAATTACTCCCATAACTATAATCCCCAAAAAAAATACCTGTTTTTACACCGATTACCTCTGAGGTAAAACCGATACAAAAAGCTAGAAACAAGAACAACGTAAGCTTTCCTTTTTGCTTACTCGAAGCAATAACGCCAAACGTAGTCAGGTATAAAATCAAACCTGACATAGGAAGCCAAATAGCTCTAAGTATAGGAGTGAAAAACCCAATAATTCCAACCAAATAAATGATACAAAACAGCGCCATAATAAGGTCCTGTTGAGAGCGCTTTTTACCTAATATTTTAAACATCAAACCTCCCATTTATCGCGTTTTTGATGCTTTCATCTATTGTATAAAAAGTATAATTAAATCGTTCTTTCGCTTTTATATTACTGTAGCTTAACTCCTTATATGCCGATTGCATACTCTCTATGCTTATAGGACTTTTCTTTCCGAAAAATCCTAAAACATACTCTAAAATAAATGCGGATAATTTCGCCACGATTGGATTCATTTTATATTTTGGCTTGCGCACATTTAGCTGTGAACTCAACTTTGTAAATAATTCCTGAAAGCTAATATTTTCTCCTATCAAGAGATATTTTTCCTCACTTTCTTCAGATTCTGACAATAGTATTAAATAATTTGCAACATCACGGGCGTCGACAATAGCGTTTGTACCTGAAGTAAAAAATGGAGGAGCCTTCAATGCTGCTTGCAATATTGTAAGCGAGCTCTGATTCCAATTACCAGGGCCAAGAATTAAGCAGGGATTCACAATGGAAACCTTTAGCCCTTCGGCAGCACCCCTAAAAACCTCTTTTTCAGCGCTATGCTTAGATGCTGAGTAGCCACTAACCAATCGGCCAGGGGTCCATTTTGTTTCTTCGGTAATTACACCTTTACTCGTGCCAATAGCAGCTGTAGAGCTTACATAACAGAGCTTTTCAATGTTATTGGTAAGGCATGCATTAACCACATTTGCGGTACCGATGCGGTTGACTTTGATACAGGTATGAAAATCAGCTTTTAAA
>Ga0206677_10000832_pt1 | contig 29565 bp, 24 predicted proteins | sample M130m12015metaG_FD_155475 | JGI IMG/M metagenome (GOLD analysis project Ga0206677, IMG submission 155475) | Ammonia-oxidizing marine archaeal communities from Monterey Bay, California, United States - M1 30m 12015 | ecosystem: Environmental > Aquatic > Marine > Intertidal zone | place: USA...
GGTATGTCGTTTGGCGTCTCACTCGGCGTCAATACCTTGTCAATAACATGAATAAGCCCGTTACTGGTGATAACATCGGTCATGGTGACAGTGGCGTCGTTGACCATAACGCTGTCTCCGACCGTGAAGGCGAGTGTCTGGCCATTTGCGGCTTCTGCTTCCATACAATCGGTTACTGCAGAGGCAGGAACTTCAGACGAGACGACGTGATAGAGAAGTATGTCGGAGAGTGTTGCTTTGCCCTCTGGTGTGTCGAGCGCTGCCAAATCAATACCTGCATCCACAAACGCTTGGTCTGTAGGTGCAAAGACGGTGAACGGCCCAGGACCTTGGAGAGTTGAGAGGAGATCTGCCTGAATGACTGCAGCGACCAATGAATCGTGAATGGTAGTGCTTTGTGCTGTTGCCGGTATATCTACAGGAGGCAATAATACAGTGTCAATGACGTGAATTATTCCGTTCGAGGACATGACATCAGCGGTTGTTACAGTGGCTGCGCCTACAGTAACTGTACCTCCACTAACACCGAACTTCACTTTGTCGCCGTTAACCATTGTCGCCAGCATGCCGTCGGTGACTGCGCTTGCTGGGACTTCACCGGCGTAGACGTGGTGAAGCAAAATGTCTGACAGTGTATCGTTTTCTTCGGGTGTATCAAAATCAGCCAAATCGATGCCTGCGGCGGCGAAAGCTGCGTCCGTAGGTGCGAAGACCGTAAACGGCCCAGTGCCTTCAAGTGTGGTCACGAGACCAGCATGAGCGAGCGCTGCGACCAGAGAGTCATGTACGCCTGTTCCTGCAGCGTTTGTAGGGATGTCATCCGTCGGTCCTGCGCTCGAATTAAGCGGAAGGCTGGCGGCTAAAAGCAGGGTCATCATCAAACATACAATCGTCTTTCTCATAGCGTAGGTAAAATAACGTATGAGTTATAATAGAATGTTTTTCACTTCATGATGCAAACAGAAGTCAAGGGAGATGTAAAAAAAGACCGCTGCGCTGAAATTATAAAAAAATTGTTCGTGACATTCTTCGCCATGATACGAACTTTTCGTGCACCGGAGGAATAAAAACATGTTTGCCAAGGTTCAAGTTAGTCGGATGAACTTTCTACGCAGAATCATGAAGTGAGGCACAGAATTATATCATATCGTACTGGACCTAAGACGAATTCGATGACTTTTGATTCAGAATACGAACCGTTTTTCCAGCCACCTGGATGGGTTGTCGCTCCGATATGGGCTGTTCTGTACACCTGTATTGCCTTTAGTTTCAGTTCCGTATTGAATCACCGAGAGGAGTTGAAGCACTCCAATGCAATCATTATATTGTTCCTGATTCAACTTGCACTGAATCTTGCTTGGCCTTCTGTCTTCAATTCCGAACGTTATCTCCTCTCACTGGTAATGATTACGTTGATGATTGTCTTTACGTCCATCTATGCATACCTCACCTATGCACATCTTCCCACTGCATCGATGCTCGTTTGGCCTTATCTCGCATGGATCAGTTTTGCTGCTGCCATCAACGCTGCCTATTACCTTCATGCGAACTGAAGAAAAGCGAGTCCTCAATTGCATTTCACATCTGTACTGCGTTTGGAAAGAGATTCCATGTTGGTTCATCAGCGATTGCATCGGCATGAAAAGGGAGAACATCTTGAAGCACTTTGGAAACGTCAACACCCCACAGCATCTCAAACAAGGGTGATTCAGGCGTGCCGATTTTAGCGGTCAATTTACTCCACATTTTAATGACACCTTGGGTTTTTTGCCGCTCGTATTGAAGCATTAGAGCTGTCGTTTGAATGAGTCCTTGGATTCCCAAGATATAACGCTGCTCAACTTCCCTCGCCTTGAGAGACTTCCACATCTCCTCCCAGTCCTCATGGGCGTGCCAATAGCTACCTGTGTTGAATTTGATAATGCCGGCATCAAGCCATCTTTGCTCGTGTTGAGAAAGCGGGCAATGAACCACCATGATATGCGATTTCCTTTTTTGCCTTCAAGTTACGCTTTCTACAGACATATAGCGATGAAAATTATACTCGAACTTTCGTGTAACTGCATTCTGATATGTTTTTCGAATACACCGGCGAAATGAAAACATGCTTACCATGGTTCAGTAGAATGTGATAATCCTGAGTTGTTAGCGTTGTGGAATGTATTCAATCAAGGCATTAACACGTACTCCCAGAAAACACCATTACCGGGAATATAGTCAAGTAACAGACACCAGTAGGGTTTGTATGCGTAGCAGGTTGGTGGTATTTTTATTGCTGATTTTCGCGCTCTCAGTCCCATTCATTGAGAATTCATCCGGCCAATCAGTTGTTGCTGCGGTGGATTTAGAATGTAATCCCGTTGATGGTGGCTCAGTTGATATCGAAGTTGGCCCTGGGGCTTCGTTGACGAGTTACACGATCTGCACAGTTAGCAATCCAACCATCCACGTCGAGAAAATAGAAATCGAGGTACAAGCGGATGGATTAGCTGTTGCAGCACCAGGCTCGGTCACAGTTGCCGCAGGCGGTGAAGAAGAGTTTCAGGTCAATGTTCGAGCATCTTCTCGAATGAATACACAAGCGAGAACTTTGACGGTGACCGCAACAGTACAAGAAACAAGTGGATTTCCACCCCCAAATATTGCTTCGTCCGAATCGAATAATATTGTAAATATTATGCAATTTGCTGAATTCAATGTTGAGATGAAGTCGCCCATTACTGAGGTAAAAACAGGTACGAATTTAGATCTAGAAATTCTATTGTATAACACGGGGAATGGAGTGGACAAATTCAATGTTCGACTTGATTATCCACAAATGAACGGTGCCGATTTTTCCTTACCATCAAGCACCATACAAGTTGATTCAGTTCAAACTCCTGAACGATTTAGAATGACGGTTTACAGCCCAAATGATGGCTCGGATTGGCAAGTAGATTCGAGTGGGAGACACATTTTCGAAATTGAAGTCAACGTCATTGTAGAAAGTGAATTAGGGTGCCAAAACGGTGATTGTTTGACGACAACAAGTGTTCAAAAAGTCATCTTTTACCAAAACCAATCGTTCCTTGGAAGTTCAACGCCTGATTTCATATCGAACTCAATCGGCGGCCAAGCCCTTCTGTGTGGTGGGATTGGGGGTGTTGTCTTGCTTGTTGTCATACTCATGGTCACTCTGCGTAAAAAGAATTGAATGGAAAACAAAACCTTGCGATTTTAATCCATACAATTCGACGGAGATCAATCCTCTCCATCACACAGCGAATCATGGAGTGGATGGCAACCCCAACGCTGGCATTATGCAAAGAGCAACCGATGTATGGGTAAGAGTTAATTGAGATGCGTATGAGAATATTCCATGGGTGAAGATGAAAACTCGGGAGAGTCGGCCGTACTTGAGAGTTACAAGGATTTTATCTCGATCAAAGAAGAGCCGAACTCTGGAGTTCTAGTCGCTGTATTCAGTTTGATCTTCTTATTTGTAATACCCTTTTTCTCGATTGAAGACGCCTTTTACGGTGACGATTCGTTGTGTTGTGGTAGTATTATCATTGGATGTATACTCTTAGTTGTGGGTGCTGCTCAAAGTACTACACAGTATAACAGATACCAGAAAGCGACAAAACATTTAGCCGAAACCGCAGGCATACCGAAAAAAGTCGCTTACCCATTTTTCAGTTTACAGGCAGCAGATAAGAGAATACAGGCTCTTGTCATCCAGAAATATCCCTTCTTGACTGAATCAAAACAAAAACTGAACAAACCAAAACCTATGCAGATTGTTATTTCACAGCATGAAGAAGAGTGATTACAAACCATGTGAGTTATTTGATTATACAGAAAAATTCTAATTTGTGAAATCACTTAGAAATTGCCAAATTAACTGATAAGTCGGGGTTCCATCAACTTCATCTGGCCAAGTATGTTCATGTAATTCAATTCCATAATGTTCAATCCGAGTATCACCATAACATCCAGTATGTGTAATGTGTTCTAGGAAAAAATCAGCATCAGTATCGCTCGATTCGCAATTTGCTCTCGATGCCCATGAATCAATCATTCCAGGTACGCTACTCATTGTACCAACATTTTCATGCTCCCCATCCTTCCAATCCCAATCATCATCATAATCGATTATGTAGTCTAATTTCCCATGAATGTGCATGACTGCCATACTACCATCGAGGATGCATGTTTCCGGTTCTACTGGCATTGTTCCAGCAAAGGAAGCAACTGCAGCAAATCTATGGTTCAACTGACATGCGATTTCATAAGTATACATCGAACCTAATGAATAACCGATTGCATAGAGTCGTTCTTGGTCTATACAGTATGCTTTTGATAATTCATCTACTATCGCTTCAGAGAAGTCATTATCTTCACGTGATGTTGCAGCGGAATTAAGGAACCATTCCCCTTCTGCTGCGGTTCTATCCTCTTCTGCTATCGCATAGGCCATGATGAATTTCTCTTGCTCGGCCAACTGATCAAATTCATTTTGCTGTTGGAAATCTTCTGCAGCGCCTCCTCCTCCATGGAATGCAATTATCAGTGGTAATTTATCTCCAGCATCAGAGTTTGGCGCAGAGAGTCTAAACATTCTTTCCTGCCCGTTAACTGTCACTGATGTCATAGATTGGATTACAGACTGCGAGTCAATAAGGCACGGGGAATCTAATTCTTCTAACTCTTGCACAGGTATGACTTCTTGTACATCATCTGCACCAATACATCCTGCTATCGGAGAAAAAAATAGCAAACATAATACAAAGAAAAAGTCGAGTCGGGCAAACAAACTCATTGTCCTCAACATTTCCAGTTTAATGTCTAAAATGAAGGTTTCTAATCCTTGTGCGTCGAAACCTTACGGGGCTCAGGCCCGTGATGCAGGGATTTGGTGGACGTTGTGGGATTTGAACCCACGACATCTTGGTTGCAAACCAAGCACTCTTCCAACTGAGCTAAACGCCCCTGTAATCACGGCGTCGAGTCAATCCTTTTTGAGTCTTCACCTTGAAGCGACTCAAATCAAACAGCATCAATGGTTGCATCGCGGTCAGGACCAACACCAACACTTGTGCAAGGAACGCCAACAATTGCTTCAATTTTCTTGATGTATTGTTGGGCCGCTGCAGGGAGAGCAGAATAGCCAAGCCCTCGATCGTTGGCCATCTTTGCAATTCCAAGCCATTCTTCAAGCGAATGCGACGGGAAACCCGGCATAGTGACATAGATCGGCTTGCATCGTGCTAGCGCTGTAGCGCTGGCTGGCATCTCGAGAATCTCTTGACCATCTAATTCGTAGGCAACACAGATGTTGATTTCGTCAAGCCCACCCAGGACATCCAACTTCGTAAGTGCAAGTCCAGTAAATCCGTTGATTCGGTTTGCATGCCGCATGACAACTGCGTCAAACCATCCGCATCGGCGCTTTCGGCCAGTGGTGGTTCCGAACTCATGGCCTACTGTCCCGAGGTGTTCTCCGGCTTCATCTTCCAATTCAGTTGGCATAGCGCCGTGACCGACACGAGTGATGTAGGCTTTGGTGATTCCAATGACTTCCTCAACGTGCCCTGGATGGATGCCTGCACCATGGGAGGCGTTGCCAAGAGAAGTTACCGATGAGGTGACGAACGGGAATGTGCCTTGATCAATATCCAAGAGACACCCTTGAGCGCCTTCAAGAATCACGTGTTCACCCAATTTGAGTGCGTTATCAAGCATCAAGCCAGTATTACGAATAGAGGACTTGTAGGCATTCCAAATCCATTCGACATCCGACTGCAAACCGGAGACAGTAATGCGCTCATCGGATCCAGCAGATTCGAGGGTCGCATTCATTCGTTCAGCAGTCGAGGTTGCCCAATCTGCATCGTTCATAACTTCAGCAACATCGCCAAACCTCAGTCCAATACGATTGATTTTGTCTGCGTACGTAGGTCCAATGCCTCGACCGGTGGTTCCGATTTTCTTGTCCAATCCGTCAAGGAATCGATGGTATGGAAGAATCACGTGAGCCCGTTCACTGATGTAAAGCCGATCACCACGAGGGTCTTCGCCTGTGGAATCCTTCCAACCGGTCAATTCGGAATCGAGGACCCATGGGTCAACCACCATGCCGTCACCCAAGACAAGGTTGCATTCCTTGCGCGTGATGCCTGACGGCAAGAGATGGAATTTGAGGATTTGATCGCCTAGAACAACTGTATGTCCTGCATTATTGCCGCCTTGGAAGCGAGCAACCCATGTGGCTTGTTCGGCAATTCGGTCGACAAGTTTCCCTTTTCCTTCATCTCCCCATTGGGCTCCAAGAACAACTGTGGCTGGCATTCAACTCTCCTCACCCCATTGCCCTCGCGTACCGTCTTTGAACTATCCGTTCCAAATTTACTGATTTGTAAAGCAAGAACCTGTGCTGAGACCTGAGTATTACAAATGAAACCTTTGAGTTCATACACTCGCCCTAACCAGGGGATTCATGGTAGGTCGAAAGGTTCCAATGCGGATTGAAAAACAACCTTTTATAATCAGTACTGAGATATTCCTACTTGTTGCCAACCACGGACACCACAGTGTAAAACCGCTCCACGCAGTTTCAGCCACGGCGAGCATCCCCTCGTGGGATTTATATACCTCGGATGACAACTATGTAACATGAGGTTAACAAGATGAAGATATATTCCGAAGGAAACGCTGGTGAAGAACCAAACAGAAGACAGAAAGGCGATACGAACCGCAGTGGTACAGGCATTATTCGTCGTACCCTCGAAGGCCACACACGGCCATGCGAAGACTGTGGTGTGACCGACTGGCAAATGGACGACAGCCGTGGTGAAATCACCTGCAACAGCTGTGGACTCGTCGTTGAAGAGAACGTGATTGATCCAGGCGCAGAATGGACAAACCGTGACCGAAGTCAAGACCGCTCCAGAGTGGGCCAACCCCTAACTTACACACTCGCTGACAAGGGACTCAACACAACAATCGATGTCAGAGATTTGAACACAGGTAGCGCAGGACGTCATGGTATCTCTTCGCAATCGCGTAGAGAATGGCGACGTCGACGTGTCATTGACGAACGCTCAAAAACCCGCAAGAGTCGAGAGAGAAACTTGGTTCGTGCAAACCAGTTTATTCGAGACCACTCAGGACTACCGAAACCACTGCAAGAAGAATCTGCAAGACTCTACCGCCGCTTATCGGGCGAAGGTTTCGTCACTGGACGATCAATCGCAGGAGTCACTGCTGCGTGCACATACCTTGTCGCACGGCAAGAAAACTTACCTCGGCAAATCAGCGAAATCTCTGAAGCCTTTGACGTGAAAGAAAAGGAACTGTCGAGATTAATTCGACAAGTTTCTAGAAAGCTCAACCTCCACAAGATCTCCTCACCCGACCAATACTTTGACAAGTTCATCTCCGACCTACAACTGCCACCAAGTATCCACACACAACTTGACCACCTTTGGAATGTCATTCAACCACACGATGAACTGTGGCAAGGAAAGAAACCTATGGGCGTCGCTGCAGCTTTGTTGTACAAGGTAGCCAACGAATCAAGCTCACCTCGAACCCAATCTGAAGTTTGTCAAGTCGCCAATGTGTCAGAAGTAACACTTCGAGGCCTACTACGGCTCATTGAAGGTCTACTCGGGCAACTCGGTGAAGTTTCAAAGCAGTAATTTCTCCTCAAACGAAGCAGAACCTTGAAGGACGATATCGGTTGGCGATTAAACATGGGATTCAAAGCAAAGGCGCGAAAGCACAAGTCTGAATCTGGTGAAGAAACCGGTACTGAAAAGAAATCATCTGCCAAAGTTGGCGAAATCCCTTGCGGCGTCAAATCCTGTGATGGATTTGCCGACAAGAGTTTTGGTGGCCGTTCACTCTCAATTGACAACGCTATCGATGTCTGGGGTGACAGCGGATACACCGAACGCAAAGGTCGTGTTCGTGTCTGCAAAGGTTGCTACCGTAAGTGGAAGAAGGATAACAAGTCCGAAGACACATACTGATTCTTTCACTTTCAGTTTCACCCAAAGGGTGTTGCAAAAGAAAGTATACCGACGGCTCTGATTTCGTATGTATGAACAACAGAGTAGTCATCCGTAGCCTCGTCACACCTGAAGGCAGCCTTGTAGCAATGGACGATGGAGCTATCGTTTGGCGGCCTATACTTGGGACAAAAGTTCAAATTAAACTCGAAGCGATTGCGACTGTACTCTTGGCTGTCAAAGGCCCTACTGGGAGTTATGACGTGGTAGCAGTCGGCGATTCAACAGGTGGAGTGAGCATCCTTTCATTGCCTCGCCTCGACACCATCGACAAATTCAATATTCAAGGTGGGATTGTAAGATCGATTAATGCCGTCAGTGATTCATCAGGGAAGTTCCTTGCGGCTGCTCAAGACGGCAGTGTTTGGGTCATTGGCAACGAAGTGCCAGGGAGAGTCGTCCACCTGTTCACACATACTGGGCCGATAACCAGCCTTCGTGTGCAAGGTGAATCGATACACATCCAAAGTGGATGGAATCGACGAACTTATGATTGGACAGGCGAGACAACCAATGTGTTTGATGGTACTAAAAAGTTCCAAGTCAAGGAGAATCAAAGAGCAAACAGGCGTGCGAGAATTCTCGAATCCGAACAGTTGCGAAAAGAAAAATCACAACCATTGATGCTGGATTTACCCGTTCTCGGTTAGAGACTCTCATTCTCTTTTAAGGGCCAAGGCGGGTGAGGACTGTACCACAGTGCAGTCTGTGCGGGTCGCGGTACTGAGCGTGGCACCTGACCTTCATCGTCCAAGCACCTCTGAAAGAAATCGATGTGCTGTTCAATGACTTCACGAATGTGTTGCTCTCCTTTGATTGCCGGGCCCTGGAGTGGAATCAAAGATTTGGGTTGAAACGACAAAATCCTTCGAAGACTGGTGATCAAATCTGGCAGACATCCACCAGGCAAGTCCCATCGAGTAGGACGATCGGCCCGAGGAATCAACGCCCCAACGACCATCATTTTCTGGTCTGGAATCCAGTAACCCATTCCGTCTGAGGAATGCCCCGGAATGGAAATGGACTCAACTTGGCCGTTTCCAAGCGCAAAAACTTCACCGTCATCGACTCTTTCAGCCTTGACGGGGGGCATATCTGAATCGAAACGGTTTGCCCATGTGGTGAAGAAATCACCAGTTTCCAACGCACCTTGACCATCAGGATGGATATGTACCGTACAGCCGTTGAAAGACTGAGAAAGATGGAGAGCTCCACCTGAACACGGATAGCGTTTGCTTGTGAGAAGAATGCGGTCGAGTTCTGCATCTCCACCCAGAACACCCTTGATACGTTCAACTTGCAAACCTTGGTACCATGATGTGCCAGCATCAATCAAGAGATTGCCCATTGAACCATCAACGACAACCAAATTGGCGTCGTGATGTATCGCTGGCAGGCGTAAGACACGCATGCCCTTGCGAAGTGCTGATACGCTTTGAACCATACTCTTCATCACAAAGGTACGAAGACTGCAATGCCATCTCCATTTTATGACGCTCGGTTGCGATTAAATAGGGGAAGTGAGTCGCAAAGGCATGGCACGATTCCCAGAAGCAGAAGTCCGCTTGCTTCACCGCAAGATTTGCATGCGCTGCAACGCACGCAACGCAGTCCGTGCTACACGCTGCAGAAAGTGCAGTTACAAGGGACTACGTCCTAAGAACATCGAGCGCAAGGGCGCATGATGAAACACTCTTTTTGAGATTCTTCTCAGTTCAATCCAAGCAACGGCATGAGTATTGCCATTGGGTCACCGAGCAAAAACAACGGAAAGATTGCTGGAAAGAGGAAAACAAGCAGCGGAAGTTTCTGGCTGACCCAAACTTGTTCTACGCTGGCATCCTTTAACTCCATGAGCGCAATTTCAACTTCCTCACTTGTCGGCGATTTGCGTGGTGCACGCTTACGATGGTAGACAACAACTGAGCCATCAGGTTTCTCCACAAGCGTTGTGAGGAGCCATACATGTCGGTTGCGAACTTCATCCCTTGGCATCTGAATAGCATGCCATGCCAAGGAAAGATCTCCAAAGCTACGGACATGCCCCCGAACGAGATTGAGTCCCAAGAGTATGAACGGAATCACAAGGAATGACAGCCCACCCCACATCAGTAAGGCAAAAGCTGGAGGTAAAGCGAACAACGCCTCGGATGTTGCGGTGCCGAACGTCAATGGCATTGTTGACCAGCTCGGAATTAATATGGCGACCCACATCAGTGCTTTTGCATCTGCTCCACCATGAAGCATTCGAACTCGCCAAGCAAGGTCAATCAAGAGAATGAGCGGGAGTACCGCCAACGTCGTCCACCATAGTGCACCGAGGCCTTGCTCGTCTCCGAGCAGAACATCAATTGGGTGAACAGATTGGTAAATCACCGCTCCAGAGATCAATCCGAAAAGGCTGACTAGGTACCAAAGTGCTACTATTTGGTCAAGCCGAGACCCCGCTCGAATATCTGAAAGAGTCGGCCGACCTATTACAGCCCCACTGGCGTAAGCAACCGACGCTGATGCGGTGAGGTAAATCGTCCAATCCGCTCCTTGAATCATCAAATCCAAAGTCCATAGGAACAATGCCGGTTTAATCCATACAAGCCAGTGTTCATTTTTCACTCGGCGTTCTTTATGATCCATCCATGCAGCCCAGCCCATGCCAAGTAAGAGTGTAAATATCCGAGCCCATCCAAGAATATCCGTTTCGGAGAGGGCCATACCCTTCGGATGGCGGCAATGGACTTAAAGACGGCCTCCACACACGACACAATACGACCAGTGGTGAACCTAAATGGATATTGAAAGCCGACTTCAACAAGTAGCCACAGTCATCAACCAAATTGACGACCCAAAAGTACCTCGTAATATTCGCCGTCAAGCCAAAGAGGCTTGCGAACAATGGCTTCTGAACAAGGCTAAGAAGTTAGATGTTCGAATCGCAATGGCACAATCAAAATTAGAGGAACTGTATGAAGACCCGAACATCCCACCGGAATTTGGAACACTCATTTTGATGATTAACACCGAACTCGAGAAAATCCTCACTGAAGTTCTTTGATTACTCTTCTTCCATCACACGGATGAACTTGGATAAAACTGGCCGTAACTCCTTGTCGAGTTTACCCTCAGAAAGCAACGACACGACCTCGGTCATGTCGGGATGGTCTCCAACTGCGTCTGCTGCTAACGAGATGATGTCAATTTGGTCATCGGAAATCTTGTTTCTCTTCAGAGCTCGCTGTGCGGCAATTCTGCCGGCAATGAGTTTGACTTTGAAATCTGAATAGCCCAACAAAACTTGCAACTGGTTGAGAGATTGGCTCTCAAAGTTAGAAATCTTCCCATCACGCATAGCGTCATCCCATGCTTCATCGATAGAAGGAGCCCGTTCTGACATCAAAATCGCAAACGGTTGTGTTGCCTCGATATTTTCAAGCACAATCTTGACAATCACAGCAAACGGTACGGCAAGGACCATTCCGAGAATCCCCCAACCAGCAAACGAGATCGAAGTGACAAGAAGCAAAAGAACCGGTGAGAGGTCGAGAGCCCGGCCTGCCCATTTGGTTTCGATGATTTGACCCCACACTTGTTGGTTTGCGAGAAGCAGGAGAATCAAAAGCATGAGGGAATTTGGTTCCAGAAGGATTACTCCCAAGATAATTGGTGGCATAGTAGCAATCAAAGAACCGATGTATGGAACGTAGTTCAACAAGAAAGTAATGAGTGCCCAAGTAAACCATAAGTCAATGCCGAACAGAAGCATGACTACACCTGCACAGAGCGCTGTACCCGCGCCAACACCTGTTTTCACGATGATGTAGGTATTGACACTGGCTTCAATCTTTGAACGAACAATCTGGACTTTTTGACTGCCACCATCTGGCCAAGCACGTTCGATTCTCCCCGGAAGTAAACTGGCTTCGAAGATGATAAAGATGAGGAAAAACATGACTGTTACACTGGTTGCCAACAATCCCCCGACATTCGTAAGCATGCTTAACCCCGCATCCGAAACTTGCTGGTCATCTTCAAGCAAGCCCAGGGAGGAGAGATCATCCACGAGTGTAGAATTCGCAGAGTCTGAATCGGCGCTGAAAGCTGAGTCAATCAAGGGTGATTGTTTCAGGTCACTCCATCGCTCTTCTAATTTCAAATTGTATAAATCCATTTTTTCTTGATCTTGGACCAAATCATTCGCCTGTTGGTACGCAATAAATGAGGCTGCGGAGACAATCAGTAATGTGAGCAAAACCATAGTTAGGTACGATAGAATAACCGGAAATCCGTTGCTTGAGAGATAATCCGAACCTGGCTTAAGCACGAAATAAATACCCAAAGCAATGAAGAAAGGCTGGAGAACTCCTTTCAGTACAATGAGCCAAATGACCAGCAAGGTCACCAACAAAGAAATGTGGGCGAATGTCGATACGCGGCGGTTAAATCGACCAGAGTCCCATGCTGGACCTACGGTGCCTACACTCTCCATACGCTGAGATAAACACCTTCACTTCTTGAGTGTTTAGGATTCTTCACCGATTCCAGTTGAGGTGTCACTTCCTTCATCGACATGAGGAAGTCGCAATGAGAGAAGGGCTGCAAGAAGCATCATCAATCCGCAGATGTGGAAGGCGGTGTGATAATCCAATGGCCATTCCCGAGTTGCGGTTAAAGTCCATACAAGGCCCCCAGTCAGTGGGCCAAGAATTCGGGCAAACGCACCAAGTGATTCCTGCGCACCCATGACGACTCCAAGTTCATAGCCGTTCGATTTGGCTACCCGGGTCAGGAAAGAAGAAGACGATGGCTGAAAGATTCCGTTGCCCAAGGCGATTATGACCGACACAATGAGGACGTGAAGCCAACTGTTATCAGCCTCAGTATAGGGAATGAGAACAAGGCCAATTCCTGTCAAAATACTTGCCAGCGGAATAAGATTTCGTGAACCGAACTTCCGAGTCAAAGGTCCAATGAAAAGCCCCTGAGTGAGTATACCTGTGATGCCAATCATGGCAAATACTCGTCCATTGTCCGCTTCGGAAAATGCCAGACCTCCGTTTTCGGGAGACATCTCGGTGTAGAGGATGAACACAGCATGCATTATCGTAAATCCAAATGTAAACAACATCGAAACCCAAATGACAAGGGAAACGCTAGGAGCTCGTAGCATTGAAACGGAACTTTTCATGATGTTCGCCATGTTCGTCAGCCATGGAACTGACTCTTTCTGCGTCCGTGACTCAATTGGCAATGACTCTGGCAGAGAGCGATACGCAATGACGAGAGAGAAGACCGACAACACACTCGCAACTAAGCATGGAAGCAGGTATGGATGGGTTTCAAAGATCGTTCCTACGAACCAGCCCCATCGCGCAGCAGGGTCGGAAAGTTCACCGCCAATAAATGGCCCAAATGTGAAGCCGAGACCAAACGCTGCCCCGATGATGCCCATTCGGGTTGCGAGCTGTTGAGGTGTGCTCACATCACCAATGTAGGCGCGTGCAACGGCGATATTGCCGTTAAACACACCTGCCATGAATCGTGCCACAAAGGCAATGATGAGGGTGTTAGCGAGGCCGAACATCGTGAAGAACACGGTATTACCTACAAGACCGACCATCAACACTGGGCGGCGACCGATTCGGTCGGAGACTGAACCCCAGAACGGTGAAAACAAGAATTGTGCAGCAGAATACGAAGTCATGAGTAGCCCGACCCAAAGACCAATGTTTGCCGTTTGACCTACGGGGGTCAAATCTTCGACAAGATATGTGAGAAACGGAATAACAATTCCGAAACCAATCATGTCAATCATGGTGACGAGAAAGAGTACGAAGAGAGCACCTTTGCTTGCATCACGGACGGTAATGCCTGTCGTTGCCAACTCAGTCATGCTACCGCCAAGCCTTGGCCTTTTAGTAACCCTCGCTCAGTGAATATGGAGGGAAGTTGGTTCAATCGTTTTCACGCTGATGTCAAGGTGCTTGCAGCAGGAGTGAGTCTGTCGATGACCGCACCGAGGCGCTCAACCAGACTTTCCTTCTGATCGTGCATGATAAGCGCATATTCCATGACTTCGTCGAGAGTATCGACTGGGACAACTTCGACCATCTTTTCGAATTTCTCATCCAAGAGAACATCTTGCATGTTTGCCCGTGGGATGACGATGGTTTTGATTCCGGAACGTGCTGCAGCCTCAATCTTGGCAGTGACGCCTCCGATTGGGAGTACTTCACCACGCACTGACAAGGAGCCAGTCATTGCCAAGTCCTGTCGAATTGGAATGTTTTCCAGTGCCGAGATGATTGCGGTGGCGATGGTAATGGATGCTGAATCCCCGTCAACTCCGTGCGTATCTACAAACTGAATGTGGATATCGTAGTCGGAGATGTCTTTTCCGGTTAACTTCTTGATAACTGCACTTACATTGGTGACGCTTTCTTTTGCGAGGTCGGACAAACCACCAGTAGCGTGAATCTTACCGCCGCCACCCTGGGATGGTGTCACCAAGGCTTCGACAGGTAGCATAATGCCACTGAAATCGGATAGACCAGAGTTGGCTCCGAGAACTGCCAAACCGTTGACACGGCCGATTCGTTCTCCTGAATTGACAATCATAGCATAGTCAAGACGACGTTCAATCATTCGGTCTGCAACCTGTTGCTCAAGTGGCTTGGCAATGTTGCGTGCACCGAGTACGTGCGCTGCAGTGGTAAGAGGTGCACCCTCTTCCATTGCTAAGTCACCGGCAATACGCACAAGTCCGCCCAGTTCACGGAGACGTAGCGAGAGTTTTCCACGGCGGCCTGCACGGCGTTGAGCTTCTCTTAGGATGATTCCAACTGCAGACTTTTCAAAGTGAGGGATTTCGCGAGAAGTTCCCAAATCTCTGCGAACTTCCTGTGCGATGAAACGGATAAGGCGACGTCGGTTGCGTGCTGTATCTGGCATTTCTGAATTGACATACACTTCGTAACCGTATCCACGAATACGACTGCGAAGAGCAGGGTGCATCCCTTGAATTGCATCGAGGTTTCCTGCTGCGATGAGAATGAAGTCACAGGGCACAGGTTCTGTCTTGGTCAATGCTCCAGAGGAACGTTCTGAGCGACCAGAGATAGGGAAGGCACGCTCTTGCATTGCGGTGAGGAGTGCTTGTTGTTCCTCAAGACGAAGCAAGTTGACCTCGTCGATGTAAAGAACGCCCTTGTGAGCACGGTGAATGGCACCTGGTTCGACTCTGTCATGAGCTGGTGTTTCCATTCCACCAGATTGGAAGGGATCGTGACGGACATCGCCCAAGAGAGAACCGGAAAGAGTTGCAGTTGCATCCACGAACGGTGGCATGTCTTTGCTAGCATGCTTAACCAATACCTTTGGAATTCTGCTTTCATCACCGGAGCCAAGACGGCCACGGATAAACATGTAACCAAACATGAGCAAAAATCCACCAAACAAGAGCGTGAGAATGTCACCGTTTTGGATTGTAGCAATGACAAGAAGGAAACCAACCGCAGCGAAAGCGATTAACAGCATCTTTTGGGAGCGTTCCCGTTGGGTGCGCATGGATTCCTTTTGCAACTTAACAATACGATCACCACGACCGGCAGGAACTGAGCGAACTCGAGGTTCGTTTTCGTCGTCCTCGTTCGGGTAAACCAAAAGATCTTCAAGAGCGTCTTTGGGCAAAAGGTCAGTCATGGAACGAGCCAGCATCGACTTACCAGTGCCCGGATCTCCAATCATGAGCATGTGACGGCGCTGTTCTGCCGCCTTTTTGATAACAACAGAGCCGGCTTCTTGCCCAATCACTTGGTCGACCAAACGGTCAGGAATTGGCACATCCTCGGTCGATGAGAAATTGACGGATTCAATCCATTCATCGATGCTGGTGCCGAGTACATCATCCGAGTCAGGCCCGGGCTCGGGAGCCCAGATTGTCACCTCTTCAACATCTGCAATACCATCAACAATGTCGATTGATTCTTCGACGTCCGAAGACGAATCTAATGTCGTGTCGTTGTCGGTCATAATGTACCCTCGGGTCGCTCCCCTTTATGGGTTTACAATCAACCATGTATGAACTTGTGTTAAGTTCATAGTGTACCATCAAGGTATTGTTGGCCGTAGTAAGCCCATTGTTCGGGGCTCCAACCTGCCGGCAATCCGCCTGGTGGCAATGGAGGCCCAGGTATGGCTTGAGGCACTGGAGCAGGGGCGACTGTCACTGGTTGATGGAAGATGGCTTGAGCCCCTCCATACATCGAGTTAGCGACTGTGTCGTGAGCAGGAACCATGTTTGGGTTCCATGCTGTGTCGTTCCAGACATCCTTTGGCATAGAATCGCCGTTACGACGAGAGAACATGAGTCCGATAAGAAGACCTGCGAGGATGATTCCACCAATAAGACCAATCATCTGGAGGTTCAGTTCATTGTCAGCTGTGTCAAGGGTTGTTCCGGCAACTGTTTCTTCTGTACACGAGGCACGAGGGTCGTTGCATGCGAGTTCAAGTTCGACGTTAAGTTCGGAGAGTTCAAGTTCAAGAGCACTGGAATCCTCTCCCTCTGCTAAGGCCTCAATCTGTGCGACAAGTTCGTCCTTGTCAGCAGTGAGATCCTCAAGATAGTCAGAGAACATTGTATCATCCATTTCGTCGATGGTCGGCATTGTTTCGGTAATGTCCCATTTCAAATCGGACATCATCTTGTAATCGTCACCGTTACTGTCGACTGCGGTAATGACCAGTTGGTAGTAGTCCTTGTACTGTGAGCCGTCTTCACGAGCAAGTTCGCCAGGTGTCAAAACCGAAGGCACAAGAAGTTCGTCGGTCCAACCAACATTGGATTTCGAAGTATCAAGATTGTATTGCATCATTCCGTCACAAGTTCCTGTGAGTTTGTTACATACATTCCACGAGACGGAAATGAAGGTAAATGTTGGAGAGTTTTCAGTGAGCAGCATTGTCACAGTCGGGATTTGGCCAACATACGTATCCTCAAGAGTGACGAACATGTAACTGGTGTCGGATTCTTCCTTCGAAATCAAGAATGGGTATGCATCAAAGACATCAACATTGAGCGTATAAGACTGTGAATCGAATTTGTCTTGCAGTAGGATGGTGACCGTCTGCATACCGATTTGTTCGAACTCAAGAGTAAGGCTTCCATCAATGAAACTGTAACGTGCAGCGCCCGCCTCTGAGGAGGATACAGTGATGAAGGCTTCTTCTGATGGGTTATCAACATCGACAACACGGCTGGCTAGGTCAATCACCATTTGCGAATTACGCTTCAAAGTGAGGTTTGTGATGTCATCGATTGGAATAAGACGAGGTGCGTCATTGATTGGTTGGATGTTAATCGTGATGGTCGCATCAGATGTCTTTACCCCGTCGCTAGCACGCAGAGTCAGAACAGCTTGTCCGTTTGAGTCATCATCCACTGTTTGGAAGCCGATTGTGTTTCCATCAAGGGAAGCGATTATTGCCTCTTCGTTGGAATTGCTGATGAGTTGGATGGAAAGGTCTTCGACAGGCGTTGGGTTTCCGAGGTCATCAGTATCAAACAAATACGGGAGGAGCGCTAGGATTCCGCTGCCACCTTCATCGACGGACTGCGAAGGCAAACCATTCCAACGGGGTTGTCCGTTTTCAGTGACTCTAAACAACATTGTACCGTATGGAAGTTCTCCAGTGTCGGAGTAATCGCCACCATCGTCGATGGTAATTTCAATCCCTTGTTGACCGAGAGGGCACCCGTTGACTTCGGACCATGCAAAGTTGACTTCGAGTTCCTCGGTAAGAGGATGCCATGCGATGAACGATGAATCGGATGATGTGATTACAAGATCGCCAAGTGGCGTCTCTGGGTCAACAACATGTCCGGCCATCGAAACCTTCGTTGGAGTATCACACATTACCGAAGGAATTGGGTCGGCAATCACGACTGGAGCGCCGTTTTTGAGTTCAAAGCCAGATTGACCGTTGATAACCTTCCAGTCACCGACTTGTCCGCGTGAATCGACTGCTTGTGAACGGACATCATACCATCCTGCAGCCATTGAAGCAGACGGCGTGATGACGTATTCACGGCCTTCATTGGCTGTTCCGGCGTAGACCACATTTTGCCCACCAGAAATGACTGAACTGGACCATTGGTTGAGACCAGCAGGGGATATTTCGACATTGAAAGACATGGTCGCAGTCGTATCGACAGTGTCATCGGCCTCGGCCTTTGCAAGAACCATTGCATGATTTCCACGCTCGATAAGTTGGTCTCCTTGGATTTGTGGATTTTTCGACACAGGAGGGCGATCTTGGTCGTATTGTTGCAGAGCAACATTGTTCATCCCGCTTACATCACCTATTATGCCTGTGAGTTTAGCGCCAAATGTGGTTTTCCAACCAGATGGGAGGGAGGAAGAATCGAAGGTGTATTGCTCAGTCTGAGTTCCTTGAATGTTGAGATTGTTCAGCGAGTATGAGGAGAGTGTGACTTCCGAAGCCCCGTTCTTGTAATAAAATACGAGCGAGCCACCGTCAGAGTAATCCAAGTCGCCTACATTCTTCACTGTAGCATCAATCGTCATCGAATCGCCAATGACGAAGCCAGAGTTTGTGGATTCAGCAGAATTAACTGCAAAGTTGGAAACTGAGATATCCAACTTTGGACCCATGTTTGAATCAGCAGCAACATATACATCGTTCCAAGATGTGTGTGGGCCGCCCATAATTGCACCAATTGAGATAAAGTTGTCAGCCGCAGCGGTAGCCCCGTTTGCCCGTACAGTGTTCACTGGCTTTGTCCATGTCTTCGTGACTGGGTTGTTTGGAGAAAGGGTAAAGGATTCAAAGCCGTTGTTGTTTGAGTTGAGCAACCAAGAGCGGATGACATTGTGAGGATGAGTTTGGCCGTTGTTGTATGTATCTGGGCTGGTCTCTTCCGCCACAACCGCAAGAAGGTACACCGTCTTACTTGACGAGCTACCGAGGTATTCGAGAGTATAGGTGATGTCCATGTTTGAACCCGTTTGAGATTGGCTGACTGAGAGTTTGAAATCATTCACTGACTTCATATCTCCACCGTTTGAGAATTCAGTGTCGTATGCTGTGGTTCCGGTGGCTGCACCAAGCTTGTGGTATGAACTACCTGCTCGGGCATCACCAAATGACGCCGCAGGAATCGAGCCAGTACCATCTCGGACGTGGCTAAGTCGATTCAATGGATCGCTAACACCCTGGCCATTCGACTCGAAGTAAGAAATGTAGACATAATCGTCAGGGAAATTACTCTTCAGAGCGTGATGGGAGGGAGATCCACCGTTTTGACATGGAGGACACCAGTCTGCGCCGTAGTATTCAGCAAAGACGGTGTGACCGGGAGAGGTCGCAGCACGGGAGATTACACGCTCGTCGTCAAGCGAATAGTCGTCGTTTTCGGATTGGAGCGGACCAACAAAGTGTGTCATCGTACTACCGATGAACAAAGCCGTAATCGTGAGAGCCATGAGGCGCGCTAGCATCTTCATGCTTAACCCACTGCCAAGACAGTATATGAAACACTCCCTTTCCAGTGAGAAAATTCATACTATGGAATCAACACACATATAGATTTCTCCGGACAACAAGATTTAGACGCAAGGGGGATTGGCAGGGTCATGAACCCAGTTAAATGGTCGGCGTTTGTTGAAGCAGACGGTCGAGTTCACATCGTTGAAATGTTGGATGGAGTTCGGAAAATCAAAGGACTTGGAGTCATCGATGCGAATGAACTCTTCTCAGGCATTGACATCGGAGAAGAGGTCCTGGTCGGGCAGAAAGTGCTGACAAGAGTACCCCTCCGCCTCCCTGAGATGAGCAAAGGCATGCTTCGACGTGCCCAAACAATCTCTGCTAAAGATGCTGGGTTCATGACTTCACGAATGGGAATTGGACCGGGCGACCGTGTCCTTGAAGCTGGAATAGGCAGCGGAGGTCTATCGATGTATATCGCCCGCATTCTCGGCAGCAGTGGAATCCATGTCACCGTTGAACCTCGCAGTGAGCACGCTGATGTTGCGCTCGAGAACTTGCGACGTTGTGAGGAAAGTTGGTCAGAGTTTCCATCGCACCACCACATAGAGGGTGCAATCGAAGAAGTCAGCAATGAAATATCGGCAATAAGCCCGTCCTTCGATGCGATCATTCTCGACCTACCAGAGCATCCTTCTGCGATATACTCCGTGGCGTCAATGCTCAACATTGGAGGTCGTATGGTTTGTTACTGTCCGGTAACAAGTCAACTCGAAAATGCGTGGATTGCCTGTGAAGAACAGGGCCTTGAAGTTGAATGGGCTGGCGAACTCATACAACGCCAGTGGGGTAAAGCCTCCAAAGGTGGCGTTCGGCCAGTCAACGGCCCATTTGGACACACTGCGTTCTTACTTCTCGCTTACCGGCGAGAATGATCATTCAATCACTCGTATGAGCGTCGAACATTTCGGACAGGTGAATCTAAACGGCGGCTCACTACCTCGAGGGACACCAAGTCGAGCATCACATGAAGGACAGGAAACCTTGTCACCTTCCAAACGGCATTCATTGTAGCCGAGTTCTGCAGACTCCTCTTCGACAACTTCTGCTTCATCGTATTCAGACAGGTCTTCCTCTGCTGAAAGAACTGAGTCCTTCTTACCACGCCTTAGGTAGAGCACTGAAAGGATAAGCAGTGATAATCCCCAACCACCAAGCATTGCGTTGAGTGAATCGGATTGACTGAGTGCAACATCGAACGGCAGTTGAATGCCATTAGGTGGCAATTCGGGGCCAATAATGCGAACCACAACATCACCAGAGGTCTCTGAAGAGGTCGTATCACCGATGAGGTACGTGGCCCGGGCTCGAAGCGTCGCCTCTTCGTTGGTGGAAACCAGAGAGGTCAAACTGAGCGTGAACTGCATAGAAGAGCCCGGTGAAAGCGTCATTTGGTTTGTTGTTGAATTATCAGAAAGTCGTGTCCATTCGCTGACCATGAGACCGTCACCGATTCCATCAAGCGATAATGTCCCAGTGACTTGGGCATTGGCCAGATTTGTAACGGTGAGAACCATTGATGAGCCTCCGGACGAAGGAACGGAGAGTGATGCTTCATCGAACGCCAGTTGAAGAACACCAGAATCACCCCAAACTGGTTCAACCGTGTAGATTTCAACACTGCTGTCTGAAAACGAGGTTCGTGAAGAACTGGTAACTCGGAATCTTAATTCTTTCAAGCCAGCCTCAGCATCTTCAGGCAAGATGCACGACCATGGTAGAGCTGTTGATGATTCACCGGCACCGAGAGAAAGTACTGTCGAAACACCACAATCAATTCCCACGGTACTGAGAAGCAATTGGTCCGAGCCAGAACCACTGTTTGTTACAACCACAGTCCCGTGGATAACACCGGAAGGTGGAGCAGAATCATCATCTGAGAGGACGACAATTTCAGCACCGGCGACAAGAGCCTCCACAGTGAGGTTGAGTTGTGTGAAGATGGAGTCATCGCTTGACGAGCGCAGTTGAACGGCCACGGCAACACCGTTGGATGGAGCGCCGGAAGAAATTTCTCGGACATTGAGTGTTACGGGCATGGATTCACCTGATTCAAGAAGCAGAGAAGTTGCTGAGAGTTCAAATTCAAACCAGTCCGAAGCTCCGTTATCGACCAAACTTACGTACAGTGTGTCAGTGGTAGTACCGAGGTTGGTTGCATCAAATGTGAACAAAGCGTCTGTGCTCGGTCCAGCCACCACACGGGTGCTTGTAGAACCGAGTAGAACTGCGATTCGTTCTTGAACTTGCAGAGAGAGAGTCAAATGCGCTGAAACTTCCGAATCCATATATCCAAAGGTGATTTCATTGGTGCTGGCTGATGCGGAAGTCGAAACAGTGAGCGTTAGTTGAACTTCTCTCAGTTCACCAACATTAAGGGCCACTGAATCATTGCTCAATGTCGCCTCGACCTCGGCAGGTAATCCAAGGAGAGCTGCGTTCAGTGAAAGCGTCGTAGTCCCAGTGTTTTCAAGCGTGAAATTGGTAGTGACTGATTGACCCGGTCGGACCTGAATCCTCCCGTCAAGAGGACCTGAAATAGTTGCTTGACTCACGCCCAAGATCTCAATATCAATGGCCGCAGTCGATGATACATCGGAATAACTTACCGAAAACATCTGCATGAGAGAGCCAGACTGGCCCGAGTTAGCATCGGTATTCAGACTCCATAGCCCCGATTCACCAGGTGCAACTGTGACGCCCGAACCTGAAGAGATAGTCGTCGTCAAACCAGATGTAGAAAGTACGTCAAGATAGAAGGTAACTGTCTCACTACCGTTGTTGAGAATCCGCATTTCATATTCAACAGGAGTCCCCGGTGAAACCTCCAAGTTCGATGAGGGGCCGACCAATTCAAATTCGACCAATTCATCAACATCGATGGTGAACAAATACGGTTCAGCAGAATGTTGCTCAGAATTCGAGGAACCTGTTCCTTCGAATTTCAAATCGCAGTTCTCGGACTTTGTTGCCTCTTCATGAACGGATAATTGGAAATCGACATCCACGACATCATTCGGCGCCAGAGAAGATGTTGCCGTAGCAAGCATGACTTCACAAGGACCGTCTTCAACCGAGAGTTCCCAGTCATAGTCAACCATGGCGTTCCCCGTATTCGTGACTTGAATTGAAGAATCGGTTGCAAGCCCTGGAGTGAATTCATCGTTCTGGCCAAGGAAGGCTACACTGAGTTGGTGGTCTTCGTTAATATGTACCACGAGCAAAGTCGATGTCGACACATTACCGCCAGTGGAAGCGCTAAACAATCTGAATCCGTAATAATCCGGTGCGGCATTACTTGGGACTGAAATGTGAAGGTTTGCGATTTGTGAACTACCTGCTGGCATGTTCGAATACTCGTCGTTGGCCCAATGCACATTCCAACCACTCGGAATGCCTCCACCGAGTCCACGGGGAGATGACATCATCATGCTCGACGTAGATGGAGAGGATTCCCAAGGGTAATCGATGTGCGAAGTTTCGTTGAAGACTGTTGCAGCAGCTGCTTGTTGGAGTTCAAGTTTGAGAGCTGCACTAAGCGACACTGTATCGTTGGAACCAACAGGTGAATTACCAGTCATGGTCGCATAGAGTACACAAGCAGCGAGATAACTGCCTGATGCGGAGGGGTGGCTTCCATCTGCGTCATACAAATTGTAGAATGTATTGCCCGATGTGGTTGGGTCGACTCCACCTGCGACGATGTAGTCGTGAATGTGTTCAAAGGCAAGCCCTACTGGTGCAATCCATACCGTATTTCCAGCAGCACTCATGTTCTCTGCATAGTGGTAATATCCATCGGCTAACCGGTTTTGCATATCCGTAAAGTTTTGATTGATGTTGTTGTATTGGTGCCATTGGCCCGGTGATTCACCGCTGCGTCGCCCCCAAGTCATGAAAAGAACGGAGTCTCCACCTTCAACTTCAATTTCGGTAGCGAGATGGACTGAACCGTTCTTACTTGCCTGCCAATTGGTATCGTTTGTTGGCAATGAGGGAATTTGGCTTTGATCTTGTAAGACGACAAAGTCCCAGTCGATATTTGGGTCACGCAGTGTAGTGTTCGAATTGCTTCCTGAAAAATTGACATTGGCCCAGTGATCTGCGAGGTCATTACCACCAGCTGCAACAACATCAGCGTTGGTAACACCCATTGCTTCGACCATAGTGCCGAGTGAGTTGAAGAAAGTGTAACTGTTGCCAAACATCAGTACATTGTCGACGGTCAAAGTCGTGTTACTGCCGGTGCCATTTCCGGTTCCGTTTCCAGTACCAGTTCCATTGCCGCCCGTTCCGTTTCCAGTACCGGTTCCATTGCCGCCTGTTCCGTTTCCAGTACCGGTTCCATTGCCGCCTGTTCCGTTTCCAGTACCGGTTCCATTGCCGCCTGTTCCGTTTCCAGTACCGTTACCGCCGGTGTTGTTGCCGGTGTTATTTCCAGAATTGTTGCTTGAGCCATTGGTGTAATTTGCCCACCATGCTGCCAAATCAGGCTCATATTCAACATCCAAGAGGAGGGTATCTTCAACGGAGCCGAGGTTTTCGACTCCAATCGAATACGTAGTGTTTGAACCGGCCTCCATCGAGGTAAGTGGCCCACCCATTGGCGAGAGATCCAACGATGGATTATATGTTGGGGCAACTGAAACATAAATCGTAATTGAACTGCTGAAGTTTTGATCAGGTTCAGTAACATGAATATCAAAAGAGCCACTGTCGGTTGAGAGAGCACCTTCACTCAGCCGGACAACAATGGTTGTGTTTTTGCTCCATGTTGGAAACACATTTTCAACTGTACTCTCGCTTGGGATAACTTGCCAAACGGATGAGAGCCCTGAAGTGTCGACAGTGACATTGAATGATTCAATAGCAGTAGCATTGTTTCCGATGGTCAAGGTAACATTGCCGGATTCGCCTCCAATGAGGACGACATGAGATGTGTCTGTTGACAAGAGGATGCTCTGGTGAGCGCTGACTTGCATTGCAAGTGGAGACATGCTTGCGAACAGCAGCACGAGCACAAAGGCGACGGCACGAGTTGGACGATTCGACATAAGACCAAGTCAAGCCACCCATGCATACCACTTGAGTGAATCGGCCCTACGGGCCGTTCAAAACAGGCTTTTTCAGTTGAGCAACGAGTCGATTCGACTTTCCTCAATTTGCTCCCAAGGGAAACTCCCATCGGAACCTGGGTTACGACCAAAGTGACCGCCGGACGCAGTAACTGAATAAATTGGGTTGAGCAGTTTGAGATCTCGAGCAATCGCTCCAGGACGGAAGTCAAACGTAGATTTAACACGCTCAGCAATTTCACGTGCTGGTACGGTGGATGTTCCAAAGGTTTCAACCCGAACGCTCACAGGTTCTGCAATTCCGATCACATATGCCAGTTGGATTTCACAGCGTGATGCGAGGCCAGATGCAACGACGTGCTTGGCTGCCCAGCGAGATGCATACGCCGCAGAGCGGTCGACCTTCGAAGGGTCTTTTCCTGAGAAAGCGCCACCGCCGTGACGGCCCATGCCGCCGTAAGTGTCAACGATGATTTTACGCCCGGTTAGACCTGCGTCAGCGTATGGACCTCCTGGGTCTGCAAAACGGCCAGTACCGTTGACCACTACTTTGCAATCTTCGTCAAGAAGTTTAGCGGGTATGACTTCTTTCACGACGTGTTCAAGCACTTGCGAACGTACGTACTCCAATTCCTCCTCTTCAGAGCCATCGAATTGGTCTTTCAGTTTGTCATCGTGCTGGATAGCAATGATGACTGTATGGACACGGGAAACATCACCATTTTCGTCGTATTCAACAGTAACTTGAGATTTTCCATCAGGCCTGGACCAAGGTAGAACTCCTTGTTCTCGAACTTGAGTGAGACGACGGGTCAGGCGCTGAGAAAGCGCTGCTGCGAGTGGAAAATATCGGCCTTTGAGTTGCTCGAAATCCTCGGTCTCTGTGCAAGCATAGCCAAACATCAAACCCTGGTCTCCTGCTCCTTGGGCGAGCAAGTCTTGATTGACACCTTGTGCAATGTACGAAGATTGGGTCGTGATGTGGACTTGAACTTCGGTATATTGCGAAGTGGTTGCATCCATGCCGATTGCGTGTGATGTATAGCCAACCTGCGCAGCTGCTTCACGGGCCACTGCTTCATAATCCGGTGCTTCGCCAGAGAGTGAAACTTCACCTGCAAGCACAATGAGCCCCATGTCTTCCTTTCCTTTGACGCATGTTTCAACAGCGACTCGGGCATTGCTGTCAATTGCCAAACAGGCATCAACAATAGCGTCGGAAATGGTATCACATAGTTTATCAGGATGGCCGCGTGTTACTGATTCGGATGAAAACAGGTCTCCAGTCATGGCAGTGGCGCTTTGCCCGGCATATATGAATAAACCGCTTATTCTTGGCCAACAATATTCTGCAAAGGAATATTCAGTAAGAATATACACAATTACTCTACTGTTGACAACCGAAAAGAAACGAATGGTTGATGTCCTCAACCCTTACCCCCCGTATTATGAGCACTTGGGTTCCGACTGCATACCGTACGCACACACTTGGTGAAATTCAAAGCAATGGCGCTGAACTCGTCGATCAAGAAGTCACCGTATCTGGATTCATGGAAGCAAACAGAGGCAAAGGCGCCATCTGTTTTGTCGACCTACGAGACGGAACTGGAATTACCCAAATTTTCCTCAAAAAAGACAACATTGGTGAAGAAGAACTCGATATGGTCCAACGCATGACCCGCGAATCAACGTTACAATTCACCGGCACTGTTTCTGAAAAGCGCCCACCGAAGACCAAAGAAGGCGAGCCTGTTCCACCCCCTGCATACGAAGTCATTGCAACCTCAGTGAACGTCATCGCCCGTGCCGAAGCACCACTTCCTCTCGGTGTCACAGACACCGTCCACGTGGCACTCGACACCCGTCTGGACAATCGATTCCTTGACCTGCGACGCTCGCATGTCAATGCCATGTTCCATTTGCGAGGAAAGATACTCCAATACGGCCGTGAAGCACTGATTAATGAGGGATTTTTTGAAACACATACACCCAAAATTGTGGCTACTGCAACAGAAGGTGGTACTGACTTGTTTCCAATGATGTACTTCGACACTCCTGCATTCCTCAACCAATCACCGCAGTTGTTCAAGCAACTGTGCATGTCCGGTGGACTCGAAAGAGTGTTTGAAATTGGACCTGCATTCCGTGCCGAAAAGCACGATACATATCGGCACTTGAACGAATTCATATCGTTTGATATTGAATGCTCTTGGGCAAACGACGATGACGTCATGGGCGTTCTTGAGCGCATGATCCACCACATGTGGAAATCGGTTTCAGAAGACCCTGAATCCCAACAACACATCGATACTATCAACACCTACCGAGCAACTCAAGACGAAGAACCAATCGAAGTTATCGTACCTGAACTGCCGTTCCCGAGACTTTCCTATTGTGACGCTATTGCAACGATTCAACGAAAAGGTGGAGAAATAGAATGGGGTGACGATATTGATGCAGAAAACTCAGACCTCTTGGCTGAAGATTTGCCCCAATTTTACTTCCTCCCACGCTGGCCGATGGACCTCAAGCCGTTTTACATCCACCATGTCGAAGGTGAGGATGGGAGCACTGGCCGTCAACTCAGCCGTGGATTCGACCTTAATTTCGGCCGTGATGAACTTACATCTGGTGGGCAAAGAGAGCATCGAATGGATGTGCTCATTGAAAACCTAAAGGCAATGGAACTTGACCCAGAAGAATTTGAATTCTACGTAGCTGGATTCCGACATGGAGTTCCTCCTCATGCGGGATGGGGACTCGGTGTTGAGCGCATTTTGATGAAACTCACCGGCTCAAAGAATGTTCGAGAAACGGTCTTGTTCCCACGCGACCGACGAAGAGTAAGTCCCTGATTTATTTGGCGAAGTCTTCTTCAACCTCGGCTTTGAGCGGCCTCTATGCACGAACTGATTTACTTCAACTCGCCTGGATATGCCGAGCCGACTCGCCTTTGTTTAGAAATTTCAGAACTGCCTTGGAAGAATACGACCGTCGATTGGGAGGGTTACCAAGCCCTCAAGGAAAGCGGAGAACTGCCATGGGGATTCTTGCCTGTGCTCAAGACACCTCAAGGCACAATCGCAGAATCCAGTGCGCTAATGAGATACGCTGCTGCAGTCGCTGGACTCGAACCTGAAGACCTCTTTGTTCGAGGAAAGGTTGATGAAATCATAGAACTGATTCAAGGGTGGAGAACTGAGTTCACTCCAACATTTAGAATCGAAGACCTCGATGAGCGCATCGCAGCACGTAAGGCCCTGTTCGTTGAAGGAACAAAACTGGACCTCGGCTTGAAGGACTTAGAATCACTGTTCAACACATCAACCACTGGATGGTTGGCAGATACTGAAGACATGACACTCGCTGATGTCAAAGCCTTCCTCAACATTTTTATGATGTTTTCAGGGCAGTTTGACGGAATTGATTCAGCAATGGCTCATGCATACCCGACTCTCTTGAAGTATCACGATAAAGTAGCAAATGACCCACGAGTGAAGGCTTACTATGATCGAGAAGATGAGTACAGATGGGTGTTCAAGCCCGGCGCATTTGACCTCGAGTGAACATCAAATTAGGTCTTCAGGCTCATCACGGCTTGCAAATCTCGAAACATTGCCGTCAGCGTTGATGACGAATTTGGCAAAGTTCCAGCGAATGTCACCTGTGTATCCTGAAGCATCTGATGAAGTCGAAAGAGCCTGAAACAATGGCGTGGATGCGTCCCCTTTGACGTCAATCTTAGCCATCAGTGGAAAATCAACTTCAAACTTCTCTGCTGTGAAATCACAGATTTCTTGGTGAGTTCCAGGTTCTTGAGCACCGAATTGATTGCAGGGAAAACCTACGACAGTAACTCCATCTTGCTGAGAAAGCGTCTGCAGGCCAGCGTATTGACGAGTAAAACCACATGCACTTGCGACATTAACAACAACCCAATGCTCAGTCCCTTCGTCACCCAGCGCCCTCAATGTAGTGTTCTCGCCGTTCATGGTCTCTATCTCAATGTCTAATGGGTTGTTCATACTTGCCAGTACAGGGTTCGGCACTTCAATTCTTGTATTCGTTTCGAAGAGTAAGGGTGATAGACGACATGCGGTGTGAGAACCACATGGCCGTTGACCGTATGCAATGGGGCGCTGAAGAGTGGCAATTTGCAGACTTGTATATGCCAGATGACCCTTCACCTTACCAGAAGGGACCAGGCATCCCTTGTGTAATGCTCATCCACGGTGGCTTCTGGAAAACGAAGTGGACCAGTGAACTGATGAAACCCATTGCTGAAGACCTTGCAGAGGCTGGAGTTGCAGCATGGAACATAGAATTCAAGGGTTGGAGTGAAGGTGACGAGGGCGTTTGGATGGACACCCTATCTGATGTAATGCGTGCTTGGGGTCAGTTGGCTTTGTTACCAGGCATCGATGTGACCCGCTCTATGGTGATGGGACATTCTGCTGGGGGTCACCTCGCTCTTTTGTTGGCATCTAAGGCAGAAAGAAAGCCTTGGCTCGCCATCGCTCAAGCACCTCTAACGGACTTGGTGAGTGCCGACAGAGCACAACTCTCTGATGAGGGTGATGCTGTACGAAAATGGATTGGATGCAGCCCCGAGGAAGACCCTACACTTTGGAGCCAACTGAATCCTGTGGACCACTCACCGGTTGCACCGGTGTTATTGATTCACGGAGAAAAGGATGTAGATGTGCCGAAAGAACAGTCTGAGACATACGCTCGAGTCATGTCAGCTAAGGGTACGGATGTGCAGAAGTTGTGGCTACCTGGCGACCATTATTCCATCATTGATGTCGCTTCAGACGATTGGTTGGTCGAATTGGACGCCATCCTCGACTGGCTTTAATGAACAGAAGAGC
>Ga0206677_10000836_pt1 | contig 29459 bp, 20 predicted proteins | sample M130m12015metaG_FD_155475 | JGI IMG/M metagenome (GOLD analysis project Ga0206677, IMG submission 155475) | Ammonia-oxidizing marine archaeal communities from Monterey Bay, California, United States - M1 30m 12015 | ecosystem: Environmental > Aquatic > Marine > Intertidal zone | place: USA...
GTGCATACGACAACGCTGCAGGCTCGAGCATGGTCCTGACAACCGCTAGCGTTCTTGCAGAATTTGATGCTCGACGAACAATGGTTTTCTGTTTATGGTCTTCTGAAGAAGAAGGGTTGTGGGGGTCGCGCTCGTTTGCGAATGATCTTCCAGATGGAGTCACTGTCAGCAATTATCTGAATTTAGATATGGCCGGTGTCAACTATCCAGGAGATTATGCGCTCTCAGTCTACCTTGGCCCCGATGGTTCTGGAGATGTTATCGACCAGGCTGGAATGTATCATTTGGCTGAATGGATAGGTGCGGATGCACTCGATCTCGGAAATGAAATAGATCGTGGAAGAGAAGCTTGGCTCGAAGGCGGGGAAAGTCCGCTATGGGGCGACATTTACGAAGATACTGTGGCAATTTACGAATCACCGACTGCTCGAAGCGATCACGATTCATTCCAAAACATTGGAGTTGCTACACTTGGTTGGAATGGGCTGGTTGATGGATATCCCTGTTATCATCGTGAATGCGATACAATGGAAACCATGATCGATTACATGGGGACAGATAATTCGACAGGAATCAACAATCTCGTTCATTCATGGGACATCGTGACATGGTGGGCTGTCTATGCGTTCTTGCATATGGACCAAACACCAGTTCCGAATGAACTCTGATTATTCGTTGGAACTAACCGATATCAACCCCACAAGTCCAGCACACAAGATAATCTGGGATACAACCAATGGAATAACTTCCTCAAAGAAATCTTCTCCGAAGACCGTTTCCCATGCCTCTAAAAAGGAATCTTCAGGTGAAACAGTAGCAGCCACAAGAGACCAGAGCAGTAACGCACTCACTTGGGATAACGGAGGCAATACTATTGCAGCTAATTTGTTACTACCAACATTGATGGCCGCCAATACAGCTACAACAGTTATTACGAAGGTGGGGAAGAAGAAGAAAAAGTTCGACATTTGCATCGAGTAATACAGTTGATCAGCAAAGTCGGATGTTTCGTCGTAGTAATCTGGGGCAGGCTCAAAGAATGCTCTGACGAGAGCGTAGAAGAACAGGCCCAACATGAATACGAAATGAACCCCTCCCGCGACCATCCAGCCACGATTGGATTTACCCGAGGTAATTTGATACAATGGTTGGCCAATATTGGCCTGAGGCATCGGCATTGACTGGGTGGCTTGTTGGTACATCACTGGCTGTTGAGCAGGTATCATCGAGAGGCCCTTCTCCATCAAAGGAGATTAACGTTCCCCCGTCACATGGGTGATTAAACCGTTGAATCGTTCTTCAGTATTGTTCAAGCACAAGTTCAGTTGTGGTTGAAGCAATTTCATTTGGCGCAGCCATCCACATTTTGTCAAGCAATTGTCGAAGAGCAACAGTATCGTCAACGTGAACGAGAGCGACTAAGTCAGCCTCTCCCGAAACTTCGTAGATGATTTCAATTCCTTCCCACCCAGTAACTTCTGAGGCGAACGAACCGATTTCAGCTCCTGGTGAGACTTTGATTCGAACAAGTGCAGTCAATCCAATGCCACTTTCACGTACAGTGTAGCCACGAATGGTGCCGTTTTCTTCCATTGCTCGAATGTGCGTACGTACTGTTCGCTCACTCGCACCAACTTCTCTTGCAAGATCGACAAACGACATTCTTCCGTTTTTTCGTAGTTGGGCGAGGATGGCGCGGTCTATTTCTGCAACTCTGGGCATGCCACTCCCTCCGCATATCGGTATATCAAACCTTTTCACGCCTGAAAAAGTAAAAAACAACATGATATTTATCAAAAACCAACATTTTACAACATCTTCACCCTACTCTTAGATGGAAATAGGAGACCCGTTTGATTCAAAGAGCGCGAAGCACTGGGAGGTTTGAGAGCAATGTCCGACTATATTTCTGGATTAGATGCGCGAATGGTCCTCGATAGCCGAGGAAACCCTACAGTCGAAGTTGACTGCTATGTTGATGGACGTCTCATGGGCAGAGCAATGGTTCCTTCTGGAGCCTCCACTGGACAACATGAATCTCTTGAAATGCGAGACAATGATCCAAAGAAATGGCTTGGAAAAGGCGTTGATATTGCGGTAGAAAACGTTCGGCAACAAATTGCAGAGGCGCTCGTTGGAATGCCTGTTGATGAGCAAAGAATCATCGATGAAACGATGATTGAACTCGATGGAACACAAAACAAATCTACGCTTGGGGCAAACTCAATGCTTGGAGCATCTTTGGCGTGCCTACATGCCGGAGCAGCCTGCCATGAACTCCCTCTGTGGAAGTACATTGGTGGTGTTGCGGGTGGTCTAATGCCCGTTCCAATGCTTAACATTCTCAATGGAGGCGCTCATGCTGCATCCAATGTCGACGTTCAAGAATTCATGGTTATGCCTCATGGATTCGACACGTTTGGGGAAGGCCTTCGAGCTGGTGTTGAAATTTATCATCAACTCAAGAGTGAACTCAAAGCGGATGGATTGCTTGGTGGTGTTGGCGATGAGGGCGGCTTTGCCCCAAACCTCCCGACAAACGAAGACGGTCTGAAGTACATGGTTCGAGCCATTGAAGGAGCTGGGTACACAACAGAAGATGTTGGAATTGCGCTCGATGTTGCTGCAACAGAATTCTTGAAAGATGATGGATATCACATGGATGGAAAGGTACTTTCAGCTCATCAAATGGCTGATATGTATGGCGAATGGCTTGATGCATACCCTATTCTTTCCATAGAGGACGGCTTGGGTGAAAATGATTGGGCAGGATGGACAGCTTTGACGAAGCAAGAAGGTCATAGAGTCCAAATTGTTGGAGATGATCTGTTCGTTACACAATCTGAGCGACTCGCTCAGGGTATTGAAATCGGTGCTGCAAATGCCATGCTTGTCAAGGTCAATCAAGTCGGCACAGTAACCGAAACCCTCGAGGCCATGGAACTTGCGACAACAAACGGATATCGTAATGTTGTATCTCATCGAAGCGGGGAGACAGAAGATACAACGATTGCAGATCTTGCAGTTGGTACAAGAGCTGGACAAATCAAGACTGGAGCTCCTGCTCGTTCCGACAGGGTTGCAAAATACAACCAATTGTTGAGAATTTCCCAAGACGTTGAAGATTATCGTTCACCGTTCTGAATCGAATGAGTTTTCTATCGAAATACAGGCTATTATAAACTCTTCAATGGCGTTGTTGGTCAATGCGTAAATCAATCGTGTACACCCTAATAGCCTGCCTACTTGTATCCAGTCTGCCGTTTTCTGTGACTGCGGATGCAAACGACGACATACCCACCAACGCTGCTGGAACCGGCATCCACGACTCGTTAGTGGCTGCTCTGACTCAAGCAGATTTGGTAACAACTCTGCAAGGAACCGGACCATTTACGGTCTTCGCTCCGACTGACCAAGCATTTGCTGATGCAGGAATCGATTTGACAACATTCGATACAGATGAAGAAAATGCTACACTCGTTGACATTCTCACATATCACGTCGTTTCTGGAAAGGTCATGTCCACCGATTTGACTGACGGAATGGAAGCAGCAGCTCTCAACCAAGACACTCTTACATTCTCGGTAAGTAGTTCAGAAGTCAAGGTCAACGACGCAGTGGTCACACTCGCAGATGTTGAATCTTCAAACGGTGTCATCCACGTCATCGACAAAGTATTGATGCCACCTGCTGACCCAGTTTACGTTGACATTCCTGCAACAGCACAATCAACAGGAGTTCACACCGCATTGGTTGCTGCACTAAGCCAAGCAAATCTTGTCGCTACGCTCCAAGGCGAAGGTCCGTTCACAGTTTTCGCTCCAACAGATCAGGCGTTCACAGATGCAGGTATTGACCTCTCAACCTTCGATACTCCTGAAGAAAACGCAACATTGGCAGATATTCTACTCTACCACGTATACGCAGGAGCAGTACCAGCCTCTGCAGTAACTGATGGACTCGCAGTAACAATGGTCAATGGCGACAAAGCGTCATTCACAGTCGGCACCGACGGAAGCGTCTCTGTTGGAGACGCAACTGTAACGAGTGCTGATGTGCAGACATCCAACGGAATCATCCACGTGATTGACAAAGTATTGATGCCACCAGCAGGTGAAATCTGTTACAACATGGTCTCTCATACAATCGTTCCAGGAGCAACAAATCTCATTTGCAACTCCTACATGTACGTAGAGAATTATACCATGGGTGGTCAAACAATCACCGGTTGTTACAACACAGTAACCCATGCAGTTTCTGATGTAAGTGCTGCAATTTGTGGTGCATACATGTGGACGCCTGCTGTAAACCTCGCAATGACTGCAGGAGCAACAACAATTCACACCTCTCTTGTCGCAGCCCTAACTGCTGCTGACTTGGTAACAACCCTAAGCGGTGACACAGAATACACAGTATTCGCACCAAGTGATGATGCGTTTGCAGCAGCAGGTATCGATCTCGATTCATTCGATACACCTGAAGAAATTGCGGTACTTACTGACATCCTGCTCTATCACGTTGTTGCTGGAACAACACTGTCCACAGACCTTGCAGAAGGTATGACGACAGTTAGTGCAGCAAACAGCGATGACTTAACAATCCATGTTGCAGATGGGGCAGTTATGGTTGGAACCGCAATGGCTAACGTAACACTTGCAGATGTACCAGCATCAAATGGTGTCATCCACGTCATTGATCAAGTTCTCATGCCTCCTGCTGATGCAACGCCAGATCCATTCGAAGGTGTTACCTGTGCAGTAACCATTGGCCTAACAGCAGATGGGTACGGATTCTCTCCAGCAATTGTAAACATTGAGAACGGACAAACAGTTTGTTGGTCATGGACCGATGCAGCCATGGGACACAATGTAAAGGAAATTGACGGAGCTCAGTCTTCAACATTTGTTGCTAACGGTGTAACATCTGGTGCTGCGGCAACAACAGTCGCTTTCCATCACACATTCACTGGAAACCAAACATTCTATTACGCATGTGAACCTCATATCTCGATGAACATGTTTGGAGAAGTAGTTGTCGGTGACGGTGGTGTAGAACCAACTTCAGACGATGATGATGACGAAAACACGCCAGGATTCATGGCTTCAACCATGATCCTAGCGGCGTTAGGTGCAATCCTTTTCATGGGCCGCCGTCGTAGCCTGTGATGAAGTGGTACGTTGAAGTGGAAGCGTTGGGCCTCAGTAACAGCCGTAGTGCTGCTTTTTGTAGGCGTAGCGTGGACTTTTCTCGTGGTCTCGTATGAGTCCCCCCTCGGTACAAATAACAGGGTAATTGTCTCCGATCCCAGTGGAAATTTATCCAATGGGTCCGCGGATGAGCTTGTTACCCTAGCATTTGCCGAGGGGGGCGAAGACCTTGCTTGGTCGTCCGTTCAGATCGAAGTTATTGCGGATGAGCAACAATACACGTGTTCGTTTGGAAGCCAGTCAGCCGAAGGTTCGGGCGAAGGTAAAATCACCTCTACACTAGGGGCTGACGGAGCGACATTTACAACAATAATTGACGCAACATCAGATACCTTCACTTATTTTGACCTGCCTAATCAACAAGAGTCGAATGAGTCTGAGCATACGATGAAGTTTTCTAAGACCGATATTTTCTTCTCAGAAGGGATTCAATGGACTTTCGTTGAAAACCAAGACATTGGGGAAATAACATCGGCTAATTCCTCTACATGGTCAAATGACACTGACAATCGCCTCGAGTGGTATACCTACGACATAGCAGTCCACCGAGTTGATCCAAACAAAGGAACATACCTGCTCATGCAGGACGAGATTATCTACAAATTGCAATTCTTGTCGTATTACAACGAAGCCGATGAAAGCCGATTCCCAACGATGTTAATCTCATCACTCAACAAAACCGAATACCCTGCTCTCAGTGATCCCTCGTTAGTAATCCCGTCTCCTTGTTTAATTGAATCTGATGATGAAACGCTTTCTCATTGGAATTCAACAGAAACAATTACTCTCCTCGAAAACGGAATTGACATTTGTTCAAGAACATGTTCGTTTGAGGTTGTTATGTTGTTTGAAACAACAGAAGTAAAAATCGATAATATCGATACAATCGTGTGAGGTGAATCGATGTTTCGAAACGCCTTGCCGTTTGTCCTGATGATACTAACACTTCTCATTGCGAGGCAGATCTATCCCTATACCTCATTTATGCAACCAGAAGTTCCTGACGGATTTTCTATCGAAGTGGTCGCAACAGACTTAGGCGGGCCAACCTGCCTCGAATGGTACGATGAAGACACGTTGATTGTTTGCGATCGGGATGAAGGAAGAATACTCTCCCTGGATGCGGGGATGAATCGTACAGTTTTGCTTTCTGGACTGAATAAACCTCATGACATAGGCATAACATCGGATCATATTTTTGTGAGCGAAGCTGGAGAATTGGTGCGTTTTGATCACAGTGGGCTCGAAAACATCGAGAATAAAACAACATTGATTTCAGGCATCCCAACTGGGAACCATCAAACAAATGCCATCAATATCCTACCAAATGGAACCTTAATTTGGCATAGTGGTTCAACATGCAATGTTTGTGATGAAGATGATTCTAGAAACGGGGCACTCCTTTGGGTCAATGGATCTTCTGGAGATCACGGAATACTCGCAAGCGGAGTACGCAATTCATTTGATGGGGTGTGGGTGCCCACAATTGGATATGTATTCACCGATAACGGCCGAGATTGGGAAGGAGACCATCCCGACGAGGAATTGAATTTGCTCGAAGAGGGAGGGTTCTATGGTTGGCCCGATGATTCACCTTCGAATCCTATTCCAGACGGAAGTATCGCTCCTATCGCTCGATGGACACCTCACACTTCGATGAATGGCTTGGCATTGCGTCCCGACTCTTCTTCCCTTCCAGGTGAAAATACCACGGTGTACGCAACTGTGTATGGTTCTTGGAATACAATATTGCCGCAAGGACATGAGATTGTTCAAATCGATCTCGACCAATCCACAGGAGAAGTAAAGAGTTCAACCAGTGTATTTGCCACAGATGTAGGAACGCCCCTTCCAATAGATTTTCATCCAAATGGCGATTTATATTTCGCAGTTTTTGGTTCAAATGGCAAACTGTATAAAATTTCACAAACCTAATCATGCACTACGCATAACAGTATATGCGAGTTAATTTATCTGATTCAACCATGTCTTTAAACGACGAATTCCTTCTTTTAGATCTTCCAAAGAAGTTGCATAAGACATTCGAATCAAATTGTCCCCTCCGAGCATCAGAGAGCCTGGAATGACCTGAACTTTCGCTTCATCTAATGCCCTTGTTGCGAATTCAATATCGGTCATTCCAGTGCCACTTACATCTGCAAGTATGTAGAATGCACCTTCCGGCATTGGTGCAGAAACCCCAGGGAGGGAATCGATTCCTTCATGGAACATCAATCGCCGATTAGCAAACGAATCAGCCATTGCATCAATCTCCTTTTCTAGCGTAAGCGCCACCTCTGCAGCAGGCATGAGGAACGTCGCGACGTGTGTTGCAGACGACGCTTGACAAGTCTTCACAGCTTCCATTGCTTCAGTTGGGCCTGCGACCCATCCAAGTCTCCATCCCGTCATTGCCCAACCTTTTGACCAACCTCCAATAGTAAGAGTTCGTTCAGGTCCGCCTTCAAATGAATTCGGTGATGTGTACTTGTTATCTCCCCAAACAAGTGTCGAGTAAATCATATCATCCAAAATCCATAGATCAGAATCTATGGCTAAATTTACCAGTTGTTGGATTTCATCAGACGTATATACTGCTCCTGTTGGATTATTTGGAGAATTGATAACAATGGCCTTCGTTTTGGATGTAACAGCATTTCTCAACGCTTCAATATCAGGGTGGTAGTTCGGTCGATGAACTGGAACATGAATAGGCACGCCACCAAGAAGTTTGATCATTCCATCATAGGACGGCCATGCGGGCGCTAAGAGGAGCACTTCATCCCCAGGCTCTATGACTGCCATCATCGAATAAAGCAGTGCTTGCTTACAACCTGGGGCAATGACGACATCATTTCCGTCAACATCTATGTCAAATTTTGATAAGTGTTCTGAGACAGCTTGACAAAGAGTTTCGCTCCCTTGGGATCTCGTGTAGGTTGTTTCACCTCTCTTGAGGGATTCAATAGCAGCATTAACGACTGGTAATGGCGTGTCGAAATCTGGTTGCCCAACAGTAAATCGAATTACGTCTGGAGAAGGCGGCGCTAAGAATGCAGCAAAACCCCTTCCAATCTGAGTAAATGCAGAATTTAGATTTGGCAAAATGACTCCTCACTTGATGAATAGGGGTATTCAACACTCTAACGAATCAGCCATCGAATATCAAGACTGCGCGTAATTTTAGGTAGAGAGTGCTCTTTTACAGAAGGAGCACGGACTGGGATTTGAACCCAGGTAAGAGGATTTGCAATCCCCGACGTAACCGCTCCGACATCCGTGCAGCAACCGTTCCAGCAAGAAGTTGTATTTCAACGCGTCCTACTAAACACACTTATGTTGAATCAGGATTTCCAGTTGGCATGGTGCAAGCAAAAGGTCCCGGATGGTTGCCGAGTGAGGCGTACTATCAATGCAGGTTTGCGGTCTTACGTCAGCCGCTTGGTTTCGCTCGAGGGGCGGAACTGCTCGCAGATGACGTTGATGCGCTTCATGCATATGTAGAAGATGAACATGAGACTATTGTATGCGTTGGAAGAGCCCATCTTATTGGCGATGAAAGCGATGGTTCACAATCAGACTTTCCAGGGGCAAGCGGGCCAAAGACTCCTGCTTTCAGTCCGTTATCAGAAGATAAAAACAGACCTGCAATTCAAATTCGGCAAATGGGAACGCTCCAATCTTCTCGCCGAATGGGACTCGCTGCAAAGGTTTTGCATACTCTTGAAGAAAAAGCAAAAGAGGTTTTTTCAGCCAAAATTGGTTTGCTACAAGCTAGGGAAGAAGCAATTCAATTCTATGAATCGGCTGGTTGGACCGTTATCGATCAACCATATTCGATTCCAAATGTAGGTCCCCATCGCTCTATGATGAAAGTTCTTTGATTGTAAAACCCTTCCCAATGAGCAATTGAATCTTTACAAACGGTTGACTGAGAAAGGAATTGTTTGAGGTTATATATTGAATCCACTCTGCGAAAGAAACAAGAACGATTCTTATTATATTTGATTCACGAGGTTGATACAATGCAAAGTAATTCCGCCAGTAAAACTGAAGTTAAGAAACGCATAGAACGCTATTTAGAGGCCCTGAAGGCTGTTAGCCAACAGGACCCCGACTCCTTCGCAGAAATTGCTCCCGAACTTATACAACGCAGCACTCTAAATTGGAGGGGGTCAGATCCCTTCTTTGCGAATTCATTGAATGAATGGTTGAACCTCGATATGATGTGGACTCCGTTTACTGATATTATTCCAAAAGATGCCCATATTACAAAACGCATAGAAGATAATGCATTTGACATAAAAATGTACAGCGGAGCAATTAAATCTCTCCTTCAAGCACTCGAAGAACGATTTCCAACCGATTATAATCAGTGGGACGCAACGATTCGAAACCAGTTCATAATATTGGGAATGATCGCAATGGGAGGAGAGAAAGGAGAGTACCAAGGGCGGCTAGTCAACCGTTTAGGCCTCGGCTCTGGCGAGGTGAGATTGAAAGGATCGAATGTAATCCGTGCAGCAAAAATCGCTCTCGCACGTCTGGCAAAGGACAACAAAGCCGATCTCTTCGCAAAAGCGACTGGCAACGGCGTAGAACGTGTTCATCGTATTGAAAACGCAAAACTAGCTGAGAGCATTGAACGGTATGTTCTATCTCATCCTGCGTCGTTACTTTTACCGCCATCACGCGACTGAACCATTAGACGCTGGTTTCATATAGTCTCGGCGTTGAAGGATTGGCAGAGGGAACGTTGGGTTCCCTAAGAAATACCCGTGAAAAGCGATGAATTTGGAGGACAAACCGAACAATCAAAGAGAAGCACAAGTGACACACTGCGACGAACATAATACGTTTCGTTGGGCAAACAGCCATGCTTCTCTCACCTCCCCACGCCTACAAGAAATGCGAAAGCCTTGCATCTCTCCTGAAGTTAATCAGCTCCCAAGTGATTTGATCTACTCAGAAAGAGAGAACAGCGGGTTCTCTGTGTAAAACACAACAAAAAATGGAAGTGAAAAATTATGAACACGAAAACGAAGACAAAGACAATGAGCATGCTTTTGGCTTTCCTTCTCGCTCTATCAGCAGCATCTGCTGTAAGCGGTGATGGATCCGACCCTCTGGACCCCAATGATGGTGGTGCAGACTGGGATGGCGATGGTTTAACCAACGCTGAGGAACAAGCTGAAGGTACAAACATGAACAACGCGGACAGCGATGGCGACGGACTACCTGATGGATGGGAGGTCAGCAATGGCCTTAACCCAACCAACGGCGGTGACGGCAATGCGGACTCTGACAATGATGGTCTAACCAACACACAAGAGTACCAAATGGGTACAAACCCAAACAATGCCGATACTGACGGTGACGGAAAGGCCGACAACGTCGATTCGTTCCCGACCGACCCTAACGACGGAGAATACTCCGACTCTGACGGTGACGGTATCCCAGATGCATACGACCCAGACTTCCAGGAGTCTCAGGCCGGATCTGGCGATGGTGGCACTGAAGGTGGCGGCGAATCCGACGACCAAGGACAAGGACAAGGTCAAGGACAAGGTCAAGGACAAGGTCAAGGACAGGGTCAAGGACAGGGTCAAGGACAAGGTCAAGGACAAGGTCAAGGACAAGGTCAAGGACAAGGTCAAGGACAAGGTCAAGGACAGGGTCAAGGACAAGGTCAAGGACAAGGTCAAGGACAAGGTCAAGGACAAGGTCAAGGACAAGGTCAAGGACAAGGTCAAGGACAAGGTCAAGGACAAGGTCAAGGACAAGGTCAAGGTCAGGGACACAGGGTCAAGGACAAGGTCAAGGTCAGGGACAACAACAAGGTCAGCAAGGTCAACAAGGTCAGCAAGGACAGCAAGGTCAGCAAGGACAGCAAGGTCAGCAAGGTCAGCAAGGTCAACAAGGCCAGCAAGGACAGCAAGGACAGCAAGGTCAGCAAGGACAGCAAGGTCAACAGCAAGACAATGGGCAAGGACAGCAGCAACAAGGTGGAGACCAAGGAGGCCAACAAGGTCAACAAGACAGTCAAGACCAAAACGGTCAGAACCAAAACGGTCAGAACCAACAGCAGCAAGGACAAACCCAGAACGGTCAGCAAGGTCAACAAGGCCAGCAAACCGATCAACAGCAAGGCCAACAACTTGACAACCAAGACCAAAACGGCGAAAACGACAACGATGGAGACGGCATCCCTGATGACCTCGACAACGATGACGACAACGACGGATTGGTTGACGACCTCGACGACAACCCGCAAGATCACGACAACGACGGAATTGACGACGCTGAAGACAGCGACGACGATGGCGATGGAATCGATGACGATGAAGAAGTGAACGACAATGATCCTAATACGAACATTTACGATCACGACAACGATGGAATCAGCGACGCTGTTGACCTCGACATCGACAACGACGGAATCGACAACAGAAACGACGTTGCAGAAGATGGTGTTACCGATCTATCCCGTGACCACGATAACGATGGCATGGACGATGGAGTAGACGACGATGACGACAACGACAACATTCTTGATGTCGATGAAGCAGATGGCGACTTCGGTAACTACCGCTACGATCACGACAACGACGGAATCTGGGATCTCAGTGACACCGATGATGATAACGACGGTCTTTCAGACTGGTTTGAAACCAACGATGGCAACGATCTCACTGGTCAATTTGACCACGACAACGACGGCCTCGAGGACAACCTCGATGACGACGATGACAACGACGGAATCCTCGATTCCTTCGAAGTTTGAATACGTTGAACGGATTTATGTCGTAACTCCAATGCAGCTTGTATTGGACGGCCGGGTCTCAGGGGAGTCAGCTCCCCTGAGGCTCCTTTCTTTTTGATATCCTTTTGTTATGGGTGATACTTTTGATTCCCAACTACCCATTGTTTTGATATACAGTTCTCTGGTCAGCAACTTGTTAAGAGGGGCTCATATGCTAGAAATCCGATACAAAAAGAACTCAGAATCGAACATACTCACTTCAGTGATCCTAGTCATGCTCATGGTAATGAGTACAACACTTGCAATGATGATACCAACTGAATGGGATGAGCCCGAAACAGTAGTTGAGGTCGAATACAGTCCTATGGAAAGCAGCCCTGCTATGCAGTCAATGAATCAAGGCGGCCAAGGCAACTACGACGGTGCAACGACATTCAATACCGATAATGTCCATCCCTCTCTACGTGACATTATGTGGGCTGATACCGGTATTTCATCCGGTGTAATCCATGATATTGCAGCTATCGAGGCAATAATGTCCTCGAACAACTTCCTTATCGAAGAATCAAATCGTGATGACCACGACAACGATGGAATCAGCGATTTGTACGATCTTGATGATGACAACGATGGAATCTACGATTTGTTGGAACGATTCGATGGTTGCTTTGGTACAGACCCGTTTGATCACGATAACGATGGAATCCTCGATATCGATGATTATGATGATGACAATGATGGTATTCTCGAAGGGCCGATTGACTACGATGCTCTTGAAGCACAAGGATTCGATCCTCGCAATGTTTCCACAGATCGCTATGTTATCGAGACAACTCTCCACCCATGGATCACTCCAGCCACGGCAGTCGGTGCATTCTATCTCGCTGACCAGCATCCTTTCGACCACGACAACGATGGTGTAACCGATGAAGATACAGACGGTTCAGGTGCTGGCCGATTCGACGAAGATGACGACAACGATGGCCGCATTGATCAATTTACATGGCCATGTGACTTTGACAGCGATGGTGTAAGAGATTACTTTGACGAAGACGATGATGACGATGGCGTTCTTGACGTTGAAGACTCAAACCCATACGACGCATCTGTCACAACATCACATACACAAGCAGGCAACCTCTTCGTAGCCCCAGTAACATGGGACTTCATCGACTACAGAGATTACTCTGGCGGTGTAAATTATGTTACATTAGAAGCAGCTAGAGTTGATGCTAACGACGCTTTCGATTGGGCTGGTGGAGCCACAGGTGACGGCGCCGCTGGAACTCCTTCATTTACCGATATTATTGACGGAGATCTTGACGGAGATGGAATTCCAAACTTCATCGATCCAGACAACGATAATGACGGAACTCCTGACTCTGCTGATACAGATGACGATAACGATGGAATCCTTGACATGTTTGATCCTGACGACGACAACGACGGCATTCCAGACGTTTGCGTAAACGTCGATTTCAACAATGATGGTCTAAGCGATTATACTTGGACAGACAGGTCCCCTTACGAAACCCCAGGTGGCAACACCGATGGAAAAGCCGGCATGGATTGCGAACTTGATTATGATCAAGATCTCGACGATGACCGACTTCGCCCATTCGACCAAAACTACAACGCAGTCTATGACTGGCTAGACCCAGACATGGGGGGGACAACTTCTCCTGATAACCTAGGAAATGTCTTGGTCAGTGGAGATGCTACAAACTTTGAGTATGATACTGATGACGATAACATCGACAACGAGAATGACAGTTTCCCTCTCGACAAAGCAGCTGATGTCATCGCTTGGAACTGCCCGACAGCAGCAAACCCAAATCCTACAAATCCAGATTCGCGATGCCAAACACGTCGTGCATCTTTCTCTCAATTCAATGACTGGGACGGCGACGGTATTCTCAACTGGGAAGACGTCGATGACGACAATGACGGAATCATCGATATGCTCGACATCGATTGGGACTGTGATCTTGATAACGACGCTGACCTTCACGCCATCAATGGTGCACTGTACCGTGACGACGGTCCAAACGCTATCGACTCCGATATCGACGGAGACGGTCTTGCAAACGACATCGACTGGGATGATGACAATGACGGTCTTTCTGACTTGTATGATCCAGATGATGGAAACTGTGGACTTGTTGATGCTGATTTGAGCGACGCTTTCTTGCAACCAGCTTACCCAGTTGGTGATGGTGGATCGCTTAACGGTGGAGCAGATAACCAAGACTACGCTACAAATGCTGATTTGTATTGGAGCATGGTATTCTTGCACAATCCATTCTCTGAGATGATGCTCGACTACAATGGATACGATGGAACAACAAACCCAGTTACTCCAGGAACCATTCCTGAATTTTACTGGTTCTTATTCGCTCGCTGGTCTTCTTACAATGGTGGAAACGAGTGGGATATCGACAGTGACGGGGATTCTCTTGTTAACGGACTCGACATCGATCAAGATGGCGACGGACTACCAGACTGGTGGGACCAAGACGAAGGAAACGATGGAATTCAAGACGTAAATGACGTAAAGATGGGCGGTTCATTCAACATGACCACATGTGGTATTACTGTTGGAAACCTTGGCCAAGGATTCACCTGCGGCTACGCTTATGCGGTTGCTTACCAAATGCCACTAAACGGAGTCAACGCTCAATTTGGCCTTCCTTACTCAACACGACCGGATGCAGTAGTCGACCAAGGAGCAACTCCTGGTGGCGCCTCAGGAAACTGGTCTTGTACCCCCGGTGCTCAAGGTGGCTGTTGGCATTATGACTTCGGTGGAGACGGGAACACCGACTCTGCGATAACCTACCTCCAAATGCAAAACAACCGAGACTCTTTCGTTACGTGGATGGGTCTTTCAACCGGTATTTGGCAATGGAACTCGGACAACGGAGCAGAAGCCGATTTCCCAGACGAACTAGGAGCTGATTTACTTCAAAATGAAGTAGACGGGGATGTCGATGGAGACTTTTACAACAACACCCTTGATCTTGACGACGATTACGATTCTGTTTATGACTGGTTTGATGTCGATGATGATAACGACGGTCTCTGGGACTACTTTGAAATCGATACAAACGATGATCTTGATGATGACGATGGCCAAGAAAATGGTAATTTCTTTACTGGAACAAACTGTAACGATAACGACGATGATGGAAACGATGCAGATGCAGACGATGACGGATTCTATCAAGCAGTTTGGGACCGTGGTGACATGACTCTTGGACTTCTCCAACCAAAGGTGTATGACGTCGACAATGACAACGATGGTGTACCAGATGGCGAGGACGTTGACGATGATAACAACGGAGTTCTCGACGTTGATCAAGAACTTCTTGCTGGATGTTTCTGGGGAGAGGAACAATCGACTTGGGACCACGATAACGACGGAATTGTCAATTGGGCTGATGACGATTGGGATGGCGATGGAATCAGCAACACCGTTGAATTACAAATTTCGATCACTCAAGCATTCGACCACGATAACGACGGTCAAAGAGATGACATTGACGTTGATGACGATCAAGATGGAATGCACGACGAAGACGAGGTTATGCTTTGGCCAGAGCGATTTGGTCGAAACTCAACCAATCCATGGGATCACGATGACTTTGGAAGTGGAGAAGCCCTTGCTAATCCATCCGACCCATTCACAGGCCCAGACGTGATTGACGAAGATGATGACAACGACTCCAGAGTTGACGCTGATTGGGACCACTTCGAAGAAGGCTACTCATCAACTTGTCCTGCAGGACCTCTTTCATCAGACTGGGATTCGGATAACGATTGTACACTCGATGATGAAGACAAGGCGCCTACATTCATTACTTTAGACATGCCAAGCAATCTATGGATGGATGCTCAAAGCCCGGCAATCTTCAGCGGTGTCGTTACATGGGTCAATCCAATTACACTTGCTTTAGAAAATGCGAGCAATATGCCCGTCCAAATTCACATTGAATGGGCAGCAAACGGAACCACTGCAATCGAAACAACAAACATTCTCACGGGCCAAGATGGACGATTCTCAGTCGGACAATTCCTCTATCCTGAGGACATTATTGTAGGTGACAACACGACGTACAAGGTCTATGCCGTTGTAACAGAAATGTTCGCTTTCAACGGTGCCACATCAGCTGACTACTTGGTCGGTGTTGAGGCGAATATGACAATTGATCCAAGCAGTAACAACTGGGAATTCTTCAGAAGCGATGAACAACAATTGTGGTTAGAATTTTATTCGTACTATACTGCTGACTACCAGCGTGGAATTTACTCAAACCCTATTCCATATGCTCCAGTAACATTTTCTTTCTATGGTGGACTATTTGGTAACCTCACAGAGCCAACCGACTTCACCAACTTTGACGGACTTGGCTATCGGGCGAACTCGTTCGGTTTGACCTCAGTCTCATTCGAACAAGTTGGAGGGGCGACTGGTGTTTGGAAACAAGTACAATTCAATTCTACAATGGATAACGGGGCGGGTGTAGCGCCTGGCGGACTCGAAGAGATTATTTGGAACAGTAACACGTTGCAGCACGACGTCGTTCAAGACTCAAGTGGAAGTGGACTTTCTGCTCAGTATGAACGTGTCAACACGAGTTTACCGGCTGGCGATTACAGCTATATCGGGCGAGTCCAACCAGAACTTGCTTCGGAATATCCGTTCCCGTACTTACACGGCGACGAGGATGAACCTCGTTCGATGCGTGTCATGCACAGAATGAACATCGCGGGTACAATGACTCTAGAAGGGACTCAACCGATTTCCTTCTTCGATGCAACCATCAACAACGGAGATGGAACATTCGGTAACTGGAGATTCATGTATCACGCTCCTGCGCTAACAGCAGCAGGCATCGATTACAACGAAGTGTCCGCATACAAGCCTTACAGTACGCTGTGGGACGGTAACGACGCCTCTTTGACTGGAGAAGCAACCAACATCATCGACTTCGTTGATGTAAATGCTACTCACTGGTTCATCACTCTCGTCAATGGCGGAGATTCAAATCTCCCTCCTTGTGGACAAGTTGATCCAAGCGACCCAGACAGTCCAGTGCGATGTGAAATTGTTCCGGAAATGGACACGGGCACTTCTCTTGAACTTGAAGGCGCCGTTTCAAACAGAACAGAATTGCCATGGACAATCGATCCAATCGCTGTTCAACTTGACAGAGATCGAAACGGTATCTTCAGCAGTGGTGGAGAAACACAATTCACTCAAACACCAAAGTGTAGAGATTCTCTCGGAAACGACATTCTCATGACCACACAAGGCGATGAAACAGAATGTCAGACAAAGGGCGGAGTTGAAGCTGTTTACGACTACAACTTCACATGGGAAAGCCAATTCTCATCTGGAACCTACGGTATGCGTGTTGACTTTACAAATTCAGCGTATTACTTCACAGGTAACTCTTCATCACTTGCAACCACGGGTGCTTACATCAACGTAACAGTCATCGGTACAACGGATTTCCAGCTGACTTCAATCCCACGTTTGTATCGTAATACGAACACATCGATCCAGGCTCGATTGGTTGACAACTCGTTGCAACCAGTACGCGAAGCTCCAGTCAATTATACCTGGTCGTTCGATGGTCGAACAGAGACAAGTTATACCGATACCAATGGATTCTTTGCTATGCCTTTCAACATCACCGCAGACGACGATCTTGGTTCATTCACATTAACATTCGATTACGAAGGAACATCATTACTCAAACCGAGCAATGCGGTTCAGCAGGTGTGGGTTGTCTCTCGGACCTACGTATCAGTAATTTCGACAGACGACAATAGACGCCAATCTGGAGATTTGTGGGACTTTACGGCTCAAGTGAAAGACGATAACAAGACATACGAATATGACTCAGGTGGTCGAGATCTCGACGGAACAACTGCGCCAAACGGCGGTCTCGTAGATGTTATCTTCGAAGGAACTGACTTCGATAATGTTCAACATCGCCAAGTTGTTGCAACTCTTTCACCATCTGCTGGTGTAATTTCGTTACCGTCAACCCAGCCAGATAACGCTCACTTGTGCTATTATGACGGAAACGGCGATGGATTTGCAGACCGTGATCTCAATCAGAACGGCGATTTAGAACGTCTGGAAAGCGTTGGTTGTTTGAAGGCGGACATCAGTCCACTGAGCCCACTCAAACTCAGAGAAGATCCGGAATCCTTCCTCCCAGACGGATTCGGACCTGTTAACGTCATTCTCCGATTTGAAGAATCATTGCCTAACGAAGGCTGTGCAGGTCTCGATGCAAGCTATCTCGGACTCCAAGGTCAATGGGATCCTTGTGCAAACGTTCCAGGTAACAATCACTTCAGAACAGTCATGACGTACAATGCAAACGGATTCTCTTTGATTGGAAACACATACCTTTCAGTCGATGATCAGATTGTTTACACAAGTGAAATTGATCCAGTAACTGGACTTGTAGTTCCTAAGCCAATGGTTGTTACAGGACAGCTAAAGGACGAACTTGGAACCAATCTAACAGATCGTACAATCCGTGTAAGTTATGAGATGGTAAACGGGCAAAGTGGTCCAGTGAATTGTAATGCTGGTGTTACAGATAGCGACGGATTCTATTCCATTGCTTGTCCGCTTTCCGATGCAAGTGCTGGTAAGACCAAGGTTACAGTATCCTACTCTTCCTATGACAACAACGATGCATTCCGTTACGATAACAAGACCGTACAAACTGAATTCGATGTATTCTCAAATTCAACTCTTGCTATCAATGAAGTTGGACCGTTCAAGTCCAGCGTCGATACATACACAGTTGATGGAATTCCTTACCCAGTTCTATACTTGAAGGAATCATTCCACGTTGACGCCCTACTCTCTCAGAGTAACGGTCGCTCAGTTGGCGGTAAGTGTCTGAACATCTATCTCGACCCTGAAGAAAACATTCGACCAATTGCAACTATTCGCACAAGCGATGTCGATGGTACTGCAGAATGGTTCAGTGGAGATCCACTTCTGAACCCAACTCTACGTGGTGTTGAATTAACAGGTGGAAAGAAGGAAGGGTTCAGAACACTTCGAGTCGCTTTCGAACCTGACTTCAACATCCCAGGTGGTTGTGACAAGGATATCGAGAATGTCCTCAACGGGTCATCTGCAGAGATCGACGTACTGGTACGTTCTCGCATAGACATGCGAGTTGAGACTACGTGGTTTAGAGGCGGCGATGCAGGTGTCCCTGATGGCACCCCAATTGTTGGTGAAGTAGCATTGCTGCGTGACCGAATCGATGTTGCGATTGAGGCTGAAGAGATTCAATTCATTCGCCAATACCGAAACGATACAGGTGTCTGGACAACAATGAATGGCGTAACAAACTATTCAATCACAAATGAACAAGGAATTGCTCGATTTGAATGGAATTTCGATGGGCGCTCATGTGATGGAATGGAATGTAGCGGAGAATGGCGAGTCATCGCCGTATATGCAGGAAGTACAAACTTCCAAGCATCTCAGAGTAACATCACCTTCGCAGTAGATTACAAAGAAGCCACTGAAGAAAGTAAGGCGGGCTTCTTCTCTCCAGAGAATTTGATGGCTTATGGAATTGTTCTCATGGCTTTGCTTGTTGCTAGTGCACTCTACTATCGTCGAGCAATGAGTCGCAGACAAGTTCAATCTCTGCGCGGTATTCTCACCGATACGATGATGCAACTCGAAGCGAGCAACGAATACATCAAGATCATCTTCGATTGTTACAAGAACCTCGTCAAGCACTTCCGTAAGTATGGCTTCATGAAGAAGGTTTACGAAACAACTCGTGAATTTGAAGCAGCAGTTCGTGCAGCATTCAACATGGTGCCTCCACAACAGCTCGATGGATTCCTAACCATCTTCGAAGAGGCTCGTTATTCCGATCACACTATCGGGGTCATGCAACGCGACCAAGCGATTTCAACACTTGGAGCAATTACCAGTTCGATCACAGCCGCTCTAGGCGAAGATTCGTTGGTGAAGCGATACGAAGCCACAGGCTTGTACGATAAGCAAACCAAGGCCGGAGAATTCGTTGCTGCAGACGGTACAACTCGTCAAGCAGGAATCGTTGATGGCGAATCGACCGACTTCAAGATTTGAAGCGTGAACGAACCCCTACAAGGATTGGCCTAGCCAACCTTCAAGGGTGGGATGCGCTCTCAAGTTATCATGGAAGACTGGAAGATACTCATCGACCGAGCTATGCAGCAAGAAACAGAGAACACGATTGAAGCGCACAAAATCTATGGCGATGCAGTACGTTCAGCACTTGCACAGACCCAAATGCTTCTCGGGGATCTTGAAGCCGCTCAAGTCATTGAGGCTTTGTACGGCGCTCTCGTAGCATACTCGCAACAAGTTATGCTTCGAATGAAGGCAGAAGACCCAGAAGTTGGAGGAGTTGACCATGCGTTCCGTGCTGGTCAAGCCTACGGGGTATCCTGTGTTCTCAACCATCTCATCGATCAATTAACTGATGTGGCTGGAATTACTGCTCTCGGCGCTCTTGATGACTTCTCAGACACACTTCATGATGAGATTATCATTCAAGGCCGTGCAGCGGGCTTAACCGTCGAACTCTTGGATGCAAAAGGCGAGATTCTCTACGATTGAACCTCTCCTCTCGCGTCGGTGGCTTCATAACCAGCAGGTAGGTCGCGAGAATGCCTCAAAGCATCGAGGGAGTCATATGAGCAAGCCAATACGAAAGACAAACGCAGATTTGGTCGAGTTAATCGGTCAACTGAAAGCCCAGTCTCGTGATACCGGTGTTGCACTATGGCGAGATGTTGCTCAGCGCCTCTCTAAGAGCCGCAAAAACTGGGCCCAACCAAACCTAAGCCGCGTAACTCGTTACGCCCCAGAGGATGTAACCATCCTTGTACCTGGGAAACTGCTTGGATCTGGTGAAGTCACAGGGAACCGCACCATCGCCGCCTACAGTGTCAGCACAAGCGCACGAGCTAAGATTGAAGCCGCAGGTGGGCGAGTTCTCACCTATGGTGAATTGATGAACGAAAACCCAAACGGAAACGGGGTGATTATCCTTGGATGAAGCAACAACATACGTCTTTGACGCTGATGGACTTGTCCTAGGACGTCTCGCATCTACAGTAGCAGATATGCTTCTGAAGGCTGCACGTTCAGACCGTGACGACAAAGTAGTCATCATCAACTCTGAGAAAGCAATCGTTTCAGGAAGTTCACGTTCTGTTCTACAGAACTATCACGACAAATATGCATTAAATCACGCTCGTAAGGGTCCTTTTTACCCACGTATGCCTGATATGATCCTCAAGCGAACTGTTCGTGGAATGTTACCATACCAAAGAAAGAGCAGTGGTCGCAGAGCACTCCGAAATCTACGTGTAGAAATTGGTTGCCCACATCATCTTGCTTCAGGCATGCCAGAAGGCCATGTCGAAGGCGATGACAGCAAAATCCGCAAATCCTTGCCAGAAAGCTATGTTCGCCTTGGCGACATCAGCGCAAGTCTTGGTGCACCAGCGCACCGATGGACCGGAGGTGAACAATGATGGCACGTAAGAAGAAGTCAGTAGAAAGTTCAGGAAAGAGAAAGACAGCGGTTGCACGAGCATCCGTTAAAGCAGGAAAAGGTCGAGTTCGCGTAAACAGTGAACCAATCGAAATCCTACAACCATCTCTTGCACGCCGCAAGGCAATGGAACCTCTGATCATTGCAGATGCAATGAATCGCCTCTCCAAGGTTGATATCAACCTCACCACCAACGGTGGAGGAATCATGGGTCAAACCGATGCAATTCGTACTGCTATTGCACGTGGCCTGGTTCACTACAATGGTGGAGCAGAAGGAATCGACGAAGAACTTCGTGACGAGTACCTGCGATTTGATCGTAGCCTGCTTGTCAACGATCCACGTCGTAAGGAAGCAAAGCACCAACTTGGACGTGGTGCTCGCCGCAAGAAGCAAAAGTCCTACCGATGAGGTGATGAAAGATGATAATTCCAATCCGTTGTTTCAGCTGTGGTACCGTTATTGCTCACAAGTGGGAAGCGTTCAATGAAAAACTCGCAGAGGGTGCTAGCATTGGCGATGCACTCGACCATGTAGGTTTCGAACGCTACTGTTGCCGACGTATGTACGTCGGACACATTGATTTGATCGAAGAAATCGTTCCTTTCAGTGCTCAACACAAGTGAAGATATCCAGGGCCTGTGGGTTAGCTTGGCCTATACTTGGCGGCTGGGGGCCGTCAGACCCCAGTTCAAATCTGGGCAGGCCCACTCCGTAGATATCCAAGGTTAACACCTGACCAATCAGCCTTGCATTGATATGGTCCAATCGCTAGCGCTTGCTATGCGCTCCCGTGCTATTGCATTGTTCGTCCTTCTCGTAGTGAGCAGTCTTGCCCCATTTGTATCTTCAGACGTGACCATCACCGCTGCCGATGCTACGTGGAGCGGAGAAAACCTTGTCCTTGATGGAAATGTCACGGTATCGTCAACATCAACCCTCACCATTGAGTCAGGGGCGATCATTGATGCTAGAGATTACTGGATTCAAATCGATGGCTCTCTCATCGCAACCGACGTGGAATTCATGTCGAGTGTTACGCCAACCAGCCAAGGTTCAACTGGAGCAGGCTTATGGCCGGGGATCATCATTTCTCCATCAGCCGATGCCATATTGACGAACGTTACAATTCGTGGCGCAGAATCGGCTTTAGCAGTTCATGGAGATGTTACAATTCATGATGAAATCTTGATCACGAACAGCTACATCGGTATTGACATACATTCATCAGGAACAGTATCTGCAGAAAATGTAACGATGGAAACAATAGACATAGAAGCGGTTCACAACGATGGTGAATTTACAGTTACGACAGGCGAATTTACAAATGCTGCAACTGGAATTCACTCCTCAAACCAACTTACAGCGACCGATATTACATTTAATCAGACTGGTTTTGCTCTTGATATCGTGGCAGGGGATGCTTCAATTACAGGGCTTGGACTTGAGAACGTCAGCGTAGGCATCGGTTCTGATGCAGGTGCTTCAACAACAGTTAGCAGCATATTCGGCCAGTCCGTTACTCTGCTTATCGATGGTTCTGGTACTGATGATTTGACAGTCTCAAACGCTCTGCTAACAGGGGACCGTCTCTTATGGGGGACGATTGAAAGCATCTATGTCTCTGATGTAGATTTTACTCAACAAGCTCTTGATAGAACAGCAATTGATATTCGCTGCACCATCGATTGCATCTTTGACGACATAACGCTCTCCCAAACTGAAATTGGTCTCGATATCGATGGGCCAGGAGTTACTGAAATCAAGAACAGCAATATTGAGTCGACAAACATCGCTCTCCGCGGTTCAGGAGATGGCTTGCTGATCCTCGAGGAATCCAATTTCATATCTCAAGGAAAGGCGATGACGTTTTCAGGCCTCGATACAGAGATCACAGATTCAAAGGCGGAATTAACTCAAGGAGATGGCCCAGCAGTCAACGTCTTGGAGGGCCAGCACGAGTGGAATGCATTCAACGTTGAAAAGACATACAGCAGTTTTGATACAACATCTCAAGGAATCGACGCGTGGTACACTTCAATTCAATCAACTGAATTAACAACAAGCGGTTACTCAACAGGGGCAGTCTTCGAAGACAGCACTCTGGCTGTTGGAACTGCTGCATTCATCAATGGGAAGACAACAGGCATCCATGGAATCCAGTCTACAATTACCTTTGAGGATTTGACAACATCAGCCCAAGAATACGGTGTTCGATTGACAGATGAATCGCACCTACAAACATCAACATGGGCGGCTAATTACCACAATACTCCACTTCTTCTCGAAGAGGAATCAACAGCAAATGCTCGAACATTCACTCCTCAGAACACTGCTCAAGGATCATCAGAGGCAATAGGCGATGGAACATTCCTCTACGGAGGGCCTTCAACAAGCTCAATCTCAACCACGGCATACGGGTACCTTTACGAGACGTATGTTTCGTTTACAGATATCAACAATCAACCAATTCAAGCAGAGGCTTATGCGCATAATTTCCTTTCAACTGCAGATACAAATGGTGTTGCCTCTCTTCCACTCCTATCCGCAGGTTCTATGGTCGACGTTCTCTATCAAGGAGCAGGCGTACGAGCAGAATTAATTGGTAATCAAGCAGGTCAGTCAGTTCAGATCATTACCGTACCTCAAGGAGACTGGAATCTCCCTTCCTCTTCTACCATCGTTCTTGGAGCAAAGCCTGACGGCACACCTCACATGTTGAATGGAAATCTTAACTTCGCTTCAAACTCTCAACTGAAACTCATCGATACGACACTCATTGTAGATTCATCATCATCAGTTGACCTCGGTGCATCAGGCACCCTTTCTGGAGACGGAGGCATCCTTAACGCTACATTGTTGACATTGAATGTCCAATCGACATTTGCATCTGAAGGAGATGGTCTAGAAATTCAATCTCCTGTTTCATGGTCATGTTCATCTGTTCAATCGGTTGATAATATTCGGTTTACTTCTACGTTGTCAATTGGTCCATTGTGTGAGATTGAAATGACCGGAGGTGAGGCAAATGAGCAGATTACAGTAGGTTCTGGAGGGTCATTCTCTCTTTCTTCGATAATTGAAATCAGTGTTCTCGATAAAGGAGAACCTGTTGAAGGAGCGACTATTATTGTCGATGGACAAACTGTTTCCACAGATGCATTTGGGGAGGCTACAGCACAAACAACCGCACGCACAGTTGATTCACAAGGAGATGTTCAAGGGGGTACCAAAACCGTAACAATGCAGATTCAGTCGTTTACAGAGTTCTTCGCTTGGGACACGAAGAGGTCAACATCGCATACGTTCATGGCTTCTACAGTGCCTACTGGGACCATCAATTCTTGGCTTGTTCTAGAGGAATCGTGGAGCCCATATCGCCTTGAAGGCGATTTAACAATCGCGTCCACAACAAAAATGACAGTTAATGACGGCGTTGAACTTCGAATCACATCACAAGCAGTTATCGATGTTCAAGGTGTCTTTGAGGCAGGTTCTGCGACAATTTCTTCCACAGGGTTTGGAGCGCGATGGGGTGGATTACTTCTCGATGGAATTGTTGGATCTAGAATACAACTTTCAGGAACCCAACTCGTAGAAGGGTCACCACTACTCACCGTATCAGGATTCGGGGATATGGTAGCAGAGAATGTCAATTTCGCCCGATCAGCAGGGGCTGATCCTTTGATTTCAATCAGTTCGAGCGCACAAGCCACAGTCTCAATATCCAATTCAGATCTCCGGGATGCGGGTTCTATGTGCATTATGTCACAGAGTGAAGATGCGAAGGTTATCTTGGAAGATGTTGAATTCACAGACTGCAATGGCGATGCTGCTTGGATACGTCTTTCTGATGTTGACTTTAACAATGTAACAATCAATGGAGGAATGGAAGACGGGCTTGCTTTAACCGGTGTATCTGGCCAGGTAAGCGGATTGAAGACGATCTCTTTCGTAGGGGATTCAACAGTCCGATTAGAATCGATTGATGGTGAATTCATCCTTGAAGATTCTCAGATATCAGCGGGGTCTGTAGTCGGATTAATTGCTTTCAACTGCGAAGATATTATTCTAAGAAATTTAGAATTTTCAGGAGCACCGGGAATTGATATCGATGAAACATCAGGGCACCTCGAGCAGATTAATGCTCATGGAAACGGCGTAGGAACAGGTGTGACAATTCGACACGGCAAAGCAACTCCAATGACGGCGTCAGATATTTCCATAACCAATTATTCAGTTGGCTTGCGCCTACATGCTCATGATTTCGAAGAGCCAGGAGTGGCACAGATACAGAATCTCACAGTCGATTCACCGAACGCATTATCTGTTGAATATTATGATGCTCAAATTTCAGATTCAGATTTAACGGGTTCAATTTCAGTTGCAGGAAGTACGGTTAATTTCGTTGATAGTTCACTCAGCGGTACGAACACCCTTTCGACAGACGGTGTTCTCAATGAGTGGAGCACACATTCATTAAGCGCAATACTCAATGGAAATGCGGTTGACGCAACGTATGTTATTTCCACGGATTTACTCGAGCAGCCAAGCACCTATAACGGGCAATTCGTCGATGTAACCCTTCAATATTCAATGCAGACAGAAACACAGTCCCAATTCAGCACAAATGCTACGATAGAGGCGTATTCTGTCCTGAGTTTAGTCAATAACTCAGCATTCGAAATCGGCAATAACATCAACCAACAGGTGTTAATTTCTCTTTCCCCAAATGCAGCCCCAATTGCAAGTGTGAGTGCTCCTTATTCCGGTCAACGGTTTATGGAAACTATGCCAGTCGAGGTCATGTACACAGTTACTGATGATACTGCATCGCTTTCTGACATTGTCATGTCTTGGAAAATATTTGGTGCTCAAAGCCAACTTGTTTCAGAAGGAGTGCTCAGCGATACAGGTTCCAGTTTCAACATTACGAATGTTGAACCAGGCTTGTATGTCTTACAACTCATTGCAACAGATGATTTGAGCCTCTTTTCTACGGTTGAAGTTGACTTCGAGGTAACACTTTTGGATACAGATGGGGATTGGATTTCAACATGCAGCTCAGACACATGGTTCGATGCAGCAAATGGGCTTCAATGCGGTCCAGACATCTACGACCCAGACGATGATAATGATGGACGACTTGATGAAAACGACGTGTGGCCAAAAGACGCATGTGCTTGGATGGACACCGATGACGACGGACAACCAGATCGTATTGAATGTCCAGACGGCAAAACTACCATGCTCTTCGAAGACCAGGATGATGACGGTGATGGAACCCCTGATGAACTTGAAGGGAAGTCCACTGGAAAGAACGAAGACCAAAGCACAGCACTTCTATTGATTGGCGGAATTATCGTTCTTGTTCTCATCATTTTCTTCGTACGAACTCGAGGCCCAGGTCCAAAGAGCCTCGGTGAGATTGACGAACGTATGCTCTGAGGTGAAGTGATTGTTGCCAAGTGCTGAACCGTTTGCATTAGCAATGGTTGTCATTCTTGGAGCCATTGTCGTATGGGACGCTTGGTGGTTGACCCGACAGCATTTGGACATCCCTTCATTTGGAGTCTTGTCAAACAATGGTTTTGCATGGAAGAGTGATCAGCACCATGAAGTCTTACGACAATGGGCCAATTTAGGCTCTATGGCAGCCATGATTGCCTTACCGTGGGGTTTTGCATCCTTTTCAGATACGCCTATTCTCTATGTCATTCTATGGGATGCTTTGTTGAGTTTACACATCATTTCTCTTCTCGTTCCAAAGCGATATGCAGTTACTGCTACACATCTGTTTGCAGATGGGCAGCGGTATGAATGGAAGCGCCTTGTCTTGGCAAAACGCCAACCGAAAAAGCGCATCATGCTCTTGAGAAAAGGCTGGGGTCCTTTCGGACCACTTCCTCTTGGGGGCTCTCGAGAAGATCTTGATCAAGCAGCAGAGCGAATCGTAGCCATTCTCGTTCCAGATGGAGAGGAATGAAGAGAGGTATCCCTAAGTGGTCCCTCGAGTTGAGAAGGTTATGGAATGGGCACGAAGTGGCGATGACATCATGCTGGTGCTTGAGCCAGGTGAAGAAATACACGCATCAATTCAGAAACTAGCAGACAAATTAGAACTTAATGGAGCCGTAATTACAAGCGGAATAGGGCGTACTCGAAACTGTATTTTCGGATACATGGATGCTGATTTTGTCTATCATCGAAAAGAACTCGAAGAACCGGTTGAACTAGTAACGTTGCAAGGGAACCTTGCAAGGCATGAGAACGGTTCTCCATTTACTCACCTGCATGCAACATTTTCAAACGATGATTTCCTCACAAAATCGGGGCATTTATTTTCAGCAACAGTATTCGTAGTTGCAGAGATTCATCTCCGTGTCATGAGTGAAGTTGTGATGACCAGGTGTCCAATGGTTGACGGAGAATTCGTCGAACTAAAATTCCCATCATCATGAACCTTAAATGGGGTCGAGTGAGTGGGTTATTATGGCCAAATCTGATGCGTCCGATAATGGTCAAAATCAGCGTATAAATTGGCTTGCTGAACAAATTGCGTACCATTCAGACCTCTATTACAACCAAGCCATAACTGAAATTTCAGATTCTGAATTCGATGCCCTATGGGATGAATTGAAACAACTTGACTCAACACATTCACAGCTGCAACGGGTTGGTGCAGAAATAGATCCAGGAACAGTCAAAGTTGACCATATGTTTCCTATGCGTTCCTTAAACAAAGGAACCTCTGATGAAGACATTGGTCACTTCGTGCGTCAATCTTCTCTTGAGGCGACACGTTTCATTTCCCAACCCAAACTCGATGGTTCTGCGCTTTCTCTTGAATATAGGAAAGGGCGACTTGTACGCGCAGCGACCAGGGGGAGCGGAAATCGCGGCGAGGATGTAACCAAAAATGCAAGGAGAGTCGAAAATGTACCGCATACACTCGGTGTTGAAGTGGATGTTCACATTCGCGGAGAGGTTGTCATGCGCAAGTCAACGTTCGAAGAGCGTTATGCAGCGGTTTCTCCAAACCCAAGAAATCTAGCTGCAGGGGCACTACGTCAAAAGAAAGCAGAAGGTAAAGCCAGTGCGAGCGATTTGGTGTTTTTGGCATATGACGCGAAATTTCCCGAAGAATCAGCACGCCATCCTGACTCAATTTCACCACCAGTAGTCGATAATGACAGCGAGATTCTTTCTTGGCTTTCTGAAAATGCGGGTGTCATGCCCGCTCCATGGACTATCACTGAATCGAATGAAGCAGACGAGTTGGCACAAGGGCTCTGCAATGAAACAGAGAAGTGGACCGATGGACGAACAGGATACGAGTTTGAAATAGATGGTCTTGTTTTCAAGGTAGACGATCTGTCTAAGCGAGAATTACTGGGTATGACAGCACACCATCCTAGATGGGCTTTAGCTTGGAAATTCCCGCCAGAAGAAGCAACGTCTGTTTTACTTCATGTCGATTGGCAAACTGGAAGAACCGGTACCATCACGCCAGTCGCTCGTATTGCACCACAACGTGTTGGAGGCGTAACAGTTGAGAACACTACTCTCCACAATCTTGGAGAAGTTGAACGTCTAGATATTCGTATAGGTGACAAAATCAAAATCGTGCGAAGAGGAGATGTTATTCCTAAAATTGAAGCAAGTCTAGGTCCCGCTTCTCAACAAGATATGGAAGGGCGCACCCATGCAGATGGCGAGCCGTTCAGCGGCCTGTTACCAGAAAGAAAGGCGATCGATGCACCTAACGCATGCCCAGCATGCAACGGTTCGGTCGAGATTGAAGGTGCTTTTATTCGATGCGTAGATGTACATTGTGACGCGCGAATGGGTAGAAGTATTCTCTACTACTGTCGTGCA